>VFQN01001084.1_pt1 | contig 47721 bp, 44 predicted proteins | sample 3512371 | NCBI WGS metagenome assembly VFQN01 (sample SAMN10412370, study PRJNA504923) | tailings metagenome | isolation source: Replicate 2 from Balatoc abandoned mine | place: Philippines: Itogon, Benguet | collected 2017-08-28
GCCAGGACCTAGGTCCCGATTGCGGTCAGCCAAGCGATATGGGGCGCCTCGAACCAGTCCCATCTGGACCCCTGGCTCAAGACATAGGTCGCGCAGAAAATCGCGACGGAAAGGAGGATAAATCCGCGTAAGTCTGCTTTGCGCCGGACAGGAGGAACTGGGATCTCCCGCTCTGCGAGCACCAGGAGCGACACGGATGCCAGCGCGACGGGCACGACGCCGAAGAAGATCCATGTCCAGGACTGGCGATCGAGAAGCCATCCCTGCATGGCTGGCGCGATGGTAGCGGCGGCCACGACTGCCGTCGTGGCAAATGCGGCCTGGACGAGAGGCTGCCGGTTTCGCGTGAAACTCAGGAACAGAATGGTCTGACCGGTGACCAGCAGAACTCCTCCCGAGGCGCCTTGAAGCGCCCGAAGAGCGACCAGGAACTCCAGGCGCGTCGTGATGACGGCGAGCGCACAACTTGCGCCCATGGTCAGCGTCGAAACGATCATCAACTTACGGGGGCCGAGCCGATCCATCGCCCAGGCGGCGGCCAGGAAGCCGCCGAGCTTCAGGGTCGTGTACGAGACGTCGAGCCACGCGAATTCGTCGGCGGTGGCATGGGTGTCGCCCCATGATGTCTGCGCGTCCAAGCGACAGAATTGTCCCCGCAATGGCTTCGGTCAGGGCGGCGAGGCAGATCCCGGCGATCAGAAGCGCGCCGCCGAAGGGGGAACCTTTCGCGGCCGCCGGGGGCGCAGGGACTGGCGGCGTCGTCATGGATCGACGATCCGTTGCGCCTCGACGCGCGCGGAGAGGCCGGGCACGAGGTGAACGGAAGCACGCGAGAGAGATCCTTTGTCCACGAACCGGATCTTGACGGGCACGCGTTGGACGACCCGAACGAAATTGCCGGTCGCGTTGTCTGCCGGCAGGAGGCTGAAGGCAGAGCCGCTGCCCGGGGCGAAGCTGTCCACCTCGCCTTCGAAGGATCCGTCGGGATAGCCATCGACGATGATCCGGACATGCTGGCCGGCGGTCAGATGCTTGATCTGGGTCTCCTTGAAGTTCGCCACGACCCACAGATCGTCGATCGGCACGATATCGAGCAGGGCGACTCCCGGGGCGACAAGGCGTCCGACCCGGACCTGACGATTGCCGACGATGCCACCCACGGGTGCACGGACGACCGTGCTGTCGAAGTCGATCTCGGCGAGATCGCGCGCGGCCTCGGCTTGAGCAACGGCGGCGACAGCAGCCTCCCTTTGGGCGCCGAACACCGCGATGCGTTGGTTCTGGGCCTCGACCGTTGCGGAGGCGGCGGACAGGCCCGACTCGGCGCGCGAACGCGCGGCGTCGCTCTCATCGACCTGCGCCTGGCTGACCGTGCTGCTGCGGATGAGTTGGCGGCGGCGGTCGGAGACCCGCGTCGCCAGGTCCAGTTCTGCCATCGTCGATCGCTGCTGGGCTTCCGCCTGCCTGATCAGGGAATGCTGAAGTTGCGTTTCGGCATCGACGTTGGCGAGGCGGGCTCTGGCGGCAACCACGTTGGCTTCCGCCTGCGCCAGCTTGGCGCGGTAGTCCCGATCGTCGATCCGGAAGAGGATGTCGCCCGCCTGGACGGGCTGGTTGTCCTCGACTTCGACCGCGGTCACATAGCCCGACACCCTTGGCGCAACGGACGTGACGTCGCCCCGGATGTATGCGTTGTCCGTATAGGTCTCACCACTCGATTGGAACCACTGCCATCCGGCGACGGCCGTGACCACGGCCGACACTCCGAGAAGCGCGCCGATGACCTTCTTCTTCAGCTTGGGAGGCGGCATGATCTGCACTCCGGTAATAAATGTTACCGTTGACACATATGGTAACGACGATTACCGGTCAATGCGGCGGATCGTTCAGCGATGGGGAAGTCGCGGTGCAGGAAAAATCCCGAAGGTCTCAGGAGCGCCGGGAAGCCCTTCTGCAGTCTGCAGCAAAGGTCTTCCTGGAACAGGGCTACGAGGCGACGAGCATCGATGCCATCATCGGCGTCGCCGGCGGATCGAAGCGAAGCATCTATAGCGAGTTCGGCAACAAGCAGGGCCTCTTCACGGCCATCGTCACGCAGAGTGCCGACCGGGCGCTCTCGACACTCGTGCTCGAAGAGATCGAAAGCAGCGACCTGCCGACTACGCTGCAAGCGTTCGGTCGAAATCTCATGGAAGTCTATATGTCGCCGGCCTTGATCGGCATCTATCGTATTGCCGTGACCGAAGCGAACCGCTTTCCGGATCTGGTGAGGTCGTTCTACGATCAGGGACCCGGCCGTGCCACCTCCCGGCTTTCCAGGGTTCTCGAGCAGGCGGCTGGTCGCGGGGAGATCCAGGTGGCCGACTGTGAGCGCGCGGCGGGGCATTTCGTTGCGATGATCCGCGACAACCTTCATTTGCAGGTTGTGCTCGGTCTCAGACTGGCACCGTCGAGAAAGGAGATGCATGTCGCTGTAGACTCCGCTGTCGATCTCTTCCTGCATGGAGTTGGGGCGCAGGGCCCCGGTAAGGTCCGTCAGCGCCGCTGACATCTACTCAGTGCGTGAACTCGCCGCTGGGGGTGCCTTGCGACGCGGCACTGCATCGAGGGGCGGTCGCTCCATCCGGGGAATGCTTTCTTCCGCCCCTCGATCCTTGCTGCACGCTTTACGATGAAGCGTTCAGGTCGTCGTGCGCGTGCGGCCGTTACGGCCGGCGGCGATCTGCATGGCCGCGATCCACGCAACGGAGCTGCCGACCAGGATCAGAGACCAGGTCGGCCCGGATGCAGCGGTAAAGCCCAGTGCGAAGGGTGAGATCGCAGCCCAACATCCAAGGGCAATGTTGGACCATTCGGCCCAGGCGCCGTAGCGATAGAGCGCAACGGCGGCACAGCAGGCGATCAGCGTACCCACGATGCCCGCATTCCAGGCCGCGACTGTCGGTCCTGCAAACGCAAACGCTGCGAGAGCCAACCCGGAGCCCAGGAGTAGATTGAGCCACTCCAGGGCCTTGCTCGGTGTTTCGTTGTTCAAAGTATTCTCCTTTCTGAATCCGGCCATGTCGACGCCGGTGCAGGGAGAATGGGAGCCGCTGACGCTCCCAGCCATTATCCGCAGATACGTGTCGGTTGATGCCAAGGCATAGGCGGCGCGCTGCCGCGCGCCGGCGTGCTAGCTGCGCGACACTTCCTCCGTCGAGAGTGATGCGATGGCGTCGCTTGCGAGCATCCACCGATCCCATTCCGGATCCGGCGTTGCGCCGACACCGCGGTAGAACGCCTGGGCGCGCGCATTGTCCTTCAGCACGAACCAGCAGACCTTGTTGTGGCCCGTCTCGTGTGCGTGGCGGGCCATGCGCCGGATCAGCCGGCGACCAACGCCCGCGCTGCGCAAGTCTGGATCCACGAACAGCCACTTCATCATCAGCAGTGGCTGCAACGTGTGCATGAACGGGATCTCGTAATGCACGGCCATGCCACCGAGCCGCCCGTCGCCACGATCGGCGACGAAGGCCCCGAACTCCGGTCGCTCACCAAATCCGCGACGCATCAATTCGGTCTCGGTCAGCCGGAATCCCGTCCCGCGCTCGTAGCTGACGATGCCCTCCATCAACCGCAGCAGTTCCGGCACATCCGAGCGCATCATGGATCTGATCTGCAATTCGTCACTCATCGTTCGCCTCGCGAGCAGGTGGCCATTCTGCCGGTACTTTCCATGGTGTAGTCGACGGACGCTGCGATAGAGTTGCTAAAATCTGCTAACTGGATCGAGTTCATGGGGAAGCCGTCGAGTTTCGCGTTCGGCCCGTTCGTCTTCCATACGCTCAGCCGCCGCCTCGAGCGACAGGGAGACCTTGTCGTCCTGAATTCCCGGGCGACGGAGCTGCTGCTGCTGCTGCTCGGGCGCGCGGGCGAGTTGGTGACGAAGGACGATCTCCTGCAGGCAGCCTGGGGGAACCGGGTCGTCGCGGAGAATAATCTCACCGTACACATGGCCGCACTTCGTCGCGTGCTGCGGACGGACGACGACGCCGACCGGTACATCCGGACAGAGCATGGGCGGGGGTACCGCTTCGTCATGCCGGTCGAGACAACGCAATCCGAGCGAGGCCTGATCGATACCCCGGCGCCGGCGGGCCGGCCCGGCATGGATGGCCTGTCCGTCCTCGCAATGCCGGTGCAGTGCCTTCCCAACGACGGAAGGTCGCGGGAATTTGCGGCTGAGGTCCGCCGGCACCTCGCCGTCCACCTGTCCCGCATTCCGGGCGTCGCCGTGGTCGGGATGCCGGCCGGTTCCGACAGCCTGGGTGATGCGATAAGTACAGCGGCGGCGGTCGAGCCGACCGCCCGTTATGTACTCCGGACCGCGGTCCGGCCCGGTCGTCGTGATGCGCAGCTCGTCGTGATGATCGACGACTCCTCCAGCGGCGCCACCCTCTGGGCGGATCGGTTCGAACACCGGCATGTCGGGCTCGCCGCGATCGAGAGCGAGATCGCAAGCCGGCTGAGCCATGACGTCACTACGGAGCTGATCGACCGCGAAGCCGCCCGGCCCCTCGAGCAGGAAGGCTCCGCCCGCGTTGCCCAATCGGTCTTTCGCGGGTGGAGTGCGCTCAACCGGGGCCTGCTGGTCCATCACGACCTCGACGAGGCGAGGCAGTGGTTCGAACGCGTGCTGGTTGACGATCCGCTCAACGCGTCGGCGATGGCGGGGCTGGCCTACGCGATCGTCGCGGGCAACATCCGGGCGACCACCGATCTTAGAGCCTCACGCTCCAATGCGGCCATGGGCTCCGAGGTGCGCCGCGCCGACGAACTGTCGATGCAGGCCGTCGCACGGGCGCCGGACTGGCCGCGAGCCTGGTTTTGCCGGGGATATGTCAGGTTGCGCCAGGGGCGGTTCGAGGCGGCCCTCACTGCGTTTCGGCGCGGTCTGTCGCTGGACCCCTGCGATGCGGAGTGCCTGGCCTATGTTGGCCATGTTCAATTCCTGGCCGGGCGGCTCGAGGAGATGCGGGCGCCGCTCGAGCATGCGCTGACGCTCTGCCCGCGCGATCGCGGCGTCGGGCTGTGGCACCATTTCCTGGGGCAGTATCACTTCTGCCACGCTCTCGACGAGCAGGCGATCCCGTATTTCGTGCAGGGAACGGACCTTTGCCCCAGCCTGGTCTACCCCATGGCGTTCCTGGTCGCGGCGCTCGCTCACGCTGGCCGCTTGGCGGAGGCACGACGGACGCTGGTTTCGTGGTGCGAGGCTATGGGCGGGTTCGATCTCACCATCGATCACCTGCGCGCGCAGGTCTTCTCGGACGATCCAACCTATCTCGGCTGTCATGAGCGCATGCACCGCGGACTGGGATTGCTCGGAGTGCCGCAGGGGTAAGGAGTCGCGGGCGACCGGTTAGCAAGTCTTAGCGATCTCCTTAGCGACCTCGTTAAGCGGTTCCCCTACGGTTCGACTTCAGCTCGCATGACCGGGCGCGCAATTTCGGTCAATGCCAGGCCACCCAAGGTGAGGACGTGCCATGCCCGGGACCACGCAAACTCCGTCGAATAGCCGGCCAATCTCGTCATGGAAGCCCAATCCGGGATCGCCTCGCGTCCTGCGGATGCAGGGCGGCGTCAGGGTGCGGCCCACATCCAGGGAGCTGCCTTCTGGCGCCGAGACGCCGCTCGTCATCGTCGTCGACGATGACGAGGCGGTGCGACTGGCTCTCGTCGAGTTGATGGAATCGGTTGGGCTCGATGCGGTCAGTTTCGGGTCCACCAGCGAGTTGCTGGAGGCGGATCTAAGCGATCGGCCTGGCTGTCTTGTCCTGGATGTGCGCATGCCCGGCCTGAGTGGACTTGATCTCCAAACTCAGCTCTCTTCGAGCGGCGATGGCAAGCCGGTCGTGTTCGTGAGTGGCCACGGCGACATTCCCATGACCGTCCAGGCAATGAAGGCCGGAGCAATCGACTTCCTGACTAAGCCTGTTCGCGGCCAGGCGCTGCTGGACGCGGTCAAGCTCGGGATCGAGCGCGACATCTCCCAGCGCGCCGCGGCCCGTATCGCCAGGATGCAGGCCAACCGTTTCGGCACACTGACAGCGCGCGAGCGCCAGGTCATGAAGGAGGTGGCGCGCGGTCGTCTCAACAAGCAGATCGCGTTCGACCTGGGAATCTCCCAGATCACGGTGAAGGTCCATCGCGCCAACATGATGCGGAAGATGCAGGCAACCTCGGTCGGCGAACTCGTCCGTGCCTGGGAGGCATTGCCGGTCCATCTCCGCGCCGATCGCAACGCCGATCACCCGATCTGAAGACTGGAAACCTGCAGGCGGCATCAATCGGGTTCGCGTGAGCCCCAGCAACGAGGAACATCGGTTTGTCCAGTCCGCCCGTGATTGCGGTCGTCGACGATGACGAAGCAATGCGTGATGCCCTGTCGGAGCTGCTCCAGGTGATGTCCATGGAGTGCCGCACCTTCGAGCGGGCAGAGGCGTTCATCGCAGCCAGCTCGCAGGAGTCCTTCGACTGCCTGATTACCGATCTGCGGATGCCGGGGATGAGCGGCATGGAGTTGATCCGGGAGCTGAAGGCGCTTGGATCGCGGCTCCCGGTCATCGTCATCACATCGTCGATGGAGGCGGAAAGCCGGTCGGAAGCGATTGCGGGTGGCGCGTTTGCCTATCTCACAAAGCCGGTCGGCGAGGAGCTTCTGACCCGGACTCTGAACGAAGCGCTGGCGCGGTAGTGCCAGCTGCCTGAGGGCTCCGTGCCTGTGTGCGTGAACGGATTCATCAAGCGATCGCGATACGGAGGTTTTCCCGTCGCGAGCAGGGGGTGGCGACATGTTGCACAATCGGGGGATCTCTCTTCAACGCGACACGACGGACCTCGCGGGCGAAGGCACGATGGGAACCGGTACCCAGACCGGGCTTGCCGATCTCGCGTCGGAGAGCGTCATCGTCCGCGATGCCGACGGTATTGTCCGGTACTGGAACCCTGCCTCCGAAGCGCTTTATGGCTGGCCAGCGCTCGCCGTCGTCGGGCACCGACTCGACGAGTTTTTCCCAGAGCATGATCTCGAAGAAGGCCACTGGCAGCAGTTGCTTCGGGAAGGAACGTGGCAGGGTATCGTGCGCCGGCACACCGCAGCCGGAGCGTCGTTTACCGCATCTGTCAGGCAGACGGTCCGATACAAGGCGTCGGGCCTGGCGCATGACATCGTGGAATACGGCAAGGGCATCAGTTCGGGCGCAGCAAAGGCCGGCGATGCCGAATACGCGGCGCCCCATCGTGCGACTGCGGCCTGCTGGGAACTCGATGTCTCCGAGGTGCGAGATGACCTGGAGCGCATCGCGCTGGCGGGCGGTGATACAGGCGCGCTGCTCGCTAGCGATCCCGGTGGGCTGGAACGACTGCTCGCTCGTTGCCGGATCGTCAACGTCAACGAGAAGGCGGTTCGTATATTTGGTGGCACTGCAGACCGCCTGAAGCTGATTGCGCGTCCGATCCTGGATTTCTGGCCGTCGCAGTGCCGTCCGATGTTGGTCGAGCTGCTGGCGATGGTCCTGGCTCAGCAGTCATGGCGGATCACCCAGACACGCGCCATGCATTCGGACGGACCTCTTCGAAATGCCTCCGCCGCCGCCTGGCGTTCGCTGGATCAAAGCCGAGCCAACACGATCTATCTGATGATAAGCGGCATCCTGAGCGACGATCGCTCTGCCCGGGAGCTGCATGCCGGTGAGGATCGCTATCGCAAGCTGATCCACCATATGCCGACCGCCCTCTGGCAGGTCGACGCGCGCGCATCCGGCGAGGTTTTCGACCGCTTGCGGTCGGAAGGCGTAACCGACATCGCCAGCTTCCTTGATGCGCATCAGGAATTGATCGAGCTTGCGAACGACGTCGTTCGGGTGACGGAAGTCAATCGCGAGGCCGTCGCGCTTTTTCGTGGAAAAGGTACAGCGGACCTGATTCGCCCAGTCCGATATCTGTTTGCCGCGACACCCGACATGGCAAAGCGGGTCATGGTCGCCCACTTCGAAGGCCGGCGAAACTTCAGCGAGCAGGCGAAGATCCTCCCCTTCGATGGGCAGCTCCGGGACGTGATTCTCTCGGTGACCTTTTCCACCCCGCCCGAGCAACTCGATACGACCTTCCTCACCATGCTCGACATCACCGAGCGGTTGCGCATCGAGGCGCAACTTCAGCGTCTCGAGGCGGACTATGCCCATGCAGCCCGGATATCGACGCTCGGCGAGCTCGCCACTTCGATCGCCCATGAAGTCAAACAGCCGCTTGCGGCGATCGTGACGAATGCCGAGACGAGTCTGCGGTGGCTGGAACGTGACAATCTGAATGCGCAGAAAGTGAAGCAGCTCACGAATCGCATCGTATCAAGTGCGTACCGGGCCAACGAGATCATTCAACGCATCCGAGGTCTGGCGGCCCGCAAGGAGCCCGAGCGAAAGGCTCTCGACCTTCACGAGGTGGCGGAGGAAGCCCTGACATTTGTCCGCCATGACATCGAGTTCCGGCACATTGCCTGGTTCATCGATGCGGCGCCTGGTCCAGCGATGGTGCTTGGCGATCGCGTCCAGCTTCAGCAAGTCATCGTGAACCTGCTCGTCAACAGCATCCAGGCTGTTTCGCAGGGAGACCGGGCGACCCGGCGGATCAGCATTGCCGTCGCGGTGATCGACGGCGGTCTGATAGAACTCTCGGTCCGTGATACCGGGCCTGGCATCGCAAGAGAGGTCATGGGCCGCCTCTTCGAGAGCTTCTTCACCACCAAGCCGGGTGGTGTCGGCATAGGATTGGCGATCTGCCAGTCGATCATCAGATCGCACGGTGGATCGATTCGCGCGGACAATCAGCCTGGCGGGGGCGCGTGCTTTTCTTTCACGCTTCCGGCCTTCTGGGACTAGCGAGTCGGTTCGCCGAGGAGGCTCCGTGGCTCGTCTCGTGCGCCTGACGCCGTCGTGTCCACCAGGCGGGCTGTTTCGCCCGAAAAGTGCGGTCCCTATACCTTTGGATTAGGCAACCGAATCCCCGGATGAATGGGCGCCGGATACTTCTTCGACCATTCTTCGTCTCGTCGGCCGGTCGAGCCGTCGAGAGGGCGAAAATGCGAAATCCGGAGATCAGTTCATGTCAGCCTTGACCGACAAAGTCGTTGTCATCACCGGCGGAAGCTCGGGCATCGGTCATGCCGCGGCGCTCGACTTTGCCAGGGGAGGCGCCCGGGTGCTCGTCACGGGTCGACGTCGCGCGCGCCTCGATGCGGCGGCCGTATTGCATTCCAATATCGAGCGGCTGGTGGCCGACGTTGCGGTGCCCGAGGACGCCGCGCGAACGATTGCGGCGGCGGTCGAGAAGTGGGGCCGGCTCGACGTCCTCGTCAACAATGCCGGTGCAGGCGCAATCCTTCCCCTGGCCGATGCGACGGAAGCTGCCATTGCGAACATCTTCGCGGTGAATGTCGTCGGTCCCAGCCTGCTGACCGCTGCCGCGCTGCCCTACCTCGGCGCGGCGAAGGGCGCGGTCATCAATGTCTCGAGCACCTTCGGCCAGAAGTCCGGTGCGGGTCTTTCGCACTACGCGGCGAGCAAGGCGGCGCTGGAGCACCTGACGCGCTGCTGGGCACTCGAACTGGCGCCACAAGGCATCCGCGTGAACGCCGTCGCAGCGGGCCCGACCGAGTCGGGCGCACTGACCGGGATGATGGGACTGTCGCCCGAGCAAGCCGCGGCCGTCGAGGAGCAGGAGCGCCGGCAGATTCCGCTCGGACGACGTGGCCGACCCGAAGACGTCGCGCAGTGGGTCGTCCGGCTGGCCGATCCCGCCTCGGACTGGATCACCGGGCAGGTGATTGGCGTCGACGGCGGCCTCGCGCTGACCTGAACGACAAACTCACCAACAACTCGGCAAGGAGAAATGGCCATGAAGATCGTCGTCATAGGGGGAACCGGCCTCATCGGTTCGAAGGTCGTCGACATCCTGAAGGGCAAGGGGCACGAGACGATCGCCGCCGCCCCGAACACAGGTGTGAATACGGTCACGGGGAAAGGCCTGGATTCCGCACTTGCCGGCGCGCAGGTCGTGATCGACGTCGCGAACTCGCCGTCCTTCGAGGACAAGCCGGCAATGGACTTCTTCCAGACAGCTGGAAAGAACCTGAGGGCGGCCGAAGTGAAGGCCGGCGTCCTGCATCACGTGGCGCTGTCCGTCGTCGGGACCGACCGTCTGCAGGCCAGTGGTTATTTTCGTGCCAAGCAGGCGCAGGAAAGCCAGATCAAGGCCTCTCCCATCCCCTACACGCTGCTTCACGCGACCCAGTTCTTCGAGTTCCTGCGCAGCATCGCGCAGTCGGGAAGCAGGAATGGGGAGGTGCGGCTGCCGCATGCCCTGTTTCAGCCCATGGCCGCCCAGGATGTCGCCGCCGCCGTGGCGGCGGCCGCTCTGGCGGCGCCCGTCGATGGCACGATCGAGATCGCCGGGCCCAAGGCGTTCCCGATCGACGAGCTGGTCGGTCGCGTCCTCGCGTTCGACAAGGATCCCCGCCGTATCGTCGCGGACCCCGAAGCGCTCTATTTCGGCGTGAGGGTCGACGATCGCTCGCTCATGCCCGGCCCGAAGGCGCAGCTCGGCACTACCTCATTCGATTGGTGGCTGACCCACGTTCCGCCACCGCCGAACACGTGACGAAGAGGCAATGATGCTGAAGGCAACCTATCTCGGCGTTGCAGCCGTTCTCGGTGTCGCCGCAGAGGCGAACGGAGTCTTCATGCTCTGGTCGCCGGAGGCCTGGTATCTGGCGGTGCCGGGCGTGACGACAACGGGGCCGTTCAACCAGCACTTCGTTCGCGATATAGGGCTGATTTTCCTGTTCGTCGGGACGGCGTTCCTGGTCGGAGCCTTTGCGCCCAGGCATCGCGTCATACTCTGGGCGACACCGACGCTCTGGCTCTCGGGACATGCCCTGTTCCACTTCTGGGAAGTCGCCGTCGGCATATGCGGTCCGTCGGCGCTTGCGAGGGATTTTCCCGCCGTCTCTCTCCCAGCGCTCATCGGTGCGGCCCTGACGTACTGGGCCATTCACGAAGGCCGTACCGCCCCCGCTGTTCGTCTCAACCAACTGCAAGGAGAAGTCTGATGAAGCCCCGCATGAACATCTTCCAGGTCGCACCAGATGCCATCAAGGGCATGGTCGCCGTGGAAACCGCCATCGGCAAAAGCGGCCTCGAGCACGGCCTGCTCGAGCTCGTGAGGCTGCGTGCGTCGCAGATCAACGGCTGCGGCTTCTGCATCTACATGCATGTGAAGGATGCCCTGAAGCAGGGCGAGACGGACATCCGCCTTCACCTGGTGAGCGCCTGGCGGGAATCGCCGCTGTTCACCGCCCGCGAGCGTGCCGCACTCAACTGGACCGAAACGCTGACGCGGGTCGCGGACTCCGGAGCACCTGACGAAGACTACGAGCAACTCAGGCAGCACTTCAACGAGACCGAGATCGCGTACCTCACGGTGCTGATCGGCGCGATCAACGTCTGGAACCGCGTGCAGATCGGCCTGCGCGCGCTTCACCCGGTCGAGGACACCAAGGCCGCCGCCTGAATCAACCGGGATCGATGGAGGGTGCGGCCTTTCGGGGCCGCCCTTTCGCTGCCCGTCGGACTGACCGCCTCGTAGTGGCACGGGGAACATCGCGGATAAGGCTCTTGTCTGCACCAGTCATCGTGGATGTCTCTCGCGATGGGCCTGGAGTTCGTTCCGGCACGCGGCGCTGAAAGCAAACAGCGGATCGAGTTCGCCGGCAGGCGCAATTTCGGCAAACAGGCGGACATCCTTGTTCGGCGCAAAATAGGCCGCGCCGATCTGCGACATGACCTTCTCGGCTTCGCGCAGAGCCCCGGGTCCGCCGAAAAGGCGAATGGTGCTCACGATCGCATAGAGGGACACGAGTTTCGCCGGGTCTTCCAGATCATGCTCGAAGGCGTCGACGAACAAGCGCGAAGCTTCTCGAATGAACTCGCCATAGAGCGCTTCACGGTGAGCGCGCTCCTGCGCCCGCCGAGCGGCGCGCGCCTGTGAAGCCTGTGTGGTCCATGTGGTGGCAAAGGAGGCCAATGCGCCGATCGCGGATCCGGTCAACGCAGCAAGGGTGGAAATATAGGCGGGGTCCATCCGTGCCTCTTATCGGGGAGGCGTTCGGCGGTCGATTGATCGAGAGCACCGACGACCCTATCCAAAGGTATCGAATAGCGGTGCGAATGTACTCAGGGCTCTCTGCTTGAACTGGCGGTCAAGGCGTCGTTCGGTGCAGCGCATCGGCGGAGCATCGCGATCGCCGTCCCGCCGATACCTGCCTGGAGATCGGCTGTGATCTGGAGCGCCGGTACCGGGACGGATGTCGGCGGGGCTTCGGTCGAGCGAAGCTTCAATATTAAGTGTCTCCCCGTCTGCAGCGACGCAATGAGCGGCGATGACAGGATTGGCACCGCCCCGTCGGCCGCATCCGCCACGATCACGAAGTCGTCTGCAAACAGGAGACGTGCATTGTGTCGTCTGCCGTCGATCTCGATTGCAACATCGGGGTCCAGGGTGACCGGCGTTGAGTGCGACGACCTCAGGGGGCCTGGCTTCAAGGGATAAAGCCTCAGCTGCAAGCCCCCTCGCCGCCCGATCGGCTCGCACGACAGCACTATGACGTCGATATCGAGGTCTGTGAACGTGGGTTCGATGAATGCATAGGTTGGGGCGTCGACGTCGCGCTCCAGCTGCCACCCCGCACCGGGGTCGTAGGAAGCGTCTCCGGCATCGGCCTGGCCAGCGGAGAGAGGAGACAGGGCGGCCAGCAGCGCGACCAGGGGGAGGACCGGGCGCATGGCTCAGCTGGTACCGGACGGCTTGTTCGGAGTGGGCTCCAGGAACGACACCGCGTCGCTCCCCGGGAAGCTGTCGACCAGCGCAGAATCGAGCTTCCGCTCCATCGCGTCTGCGGACACTTTCGTGAGTGAATTCGCCTCGACGCTGTTGGACGTATGATCGAGTCTCTGCCTCAGCGCCTGCAGCTCCTGCTCGAGCCGCTGTAGATCGGAGCGTCGGCGACCGGAGGACTTTTCAGCCCGTGTCGATCGCCTTCCGTTGGCGACCGTTCGTTCGAGGTCGTGAATTTGAGTGAGGAGCCGGTCGGCTTCGGCCATCGATGCTCTCCAATGTGCTCGAAGCTGTGATCCGGCATGAAAGGCGCCCTGGAAACAGGCAGACCGGCCGCAGCCAGATGTTCAGAGCGGTAAGATGCGGCATCGCCGTATCGTGAGCCATTATGCGAAGGTATGCGCCGCCACATTCGTTGGTGTGGGGTGTTCGCCGAAGCCTCAAAACCCACTGCGTTGGCGAGATGCTTGCAGCTGCTAGGCGACGGAGCACGTCCGTCCGGGCGCGCGCCTCAACTGACCTTGCGGAGGTATCGGCTATACCTTCGTTCAATCGCTTGAGAGCCCTCGTTGGTTCATCGTTCGCATCTCTCACCAAGATGTCGAAGGAGTGGGCCGATGAATATTTACTCCATAACTTCTGCAGACCCGACCCCAGCGCTCTGTCGGAAATGGCATGATCGACACGACATCGCCGCGGCCGACGCGCTGGCGCGTCAGCATCGCCAGCTCGTCGTCGCGATCGCCGCCGGTTATGCACCGGGTGGCGAGCCGTCGTCGGATCTCATCGCCGAAGGCCATGTCGGCTTGATGCGGGCGATCTGCCGCTTCGACCCCGATGGGAACCTCCACTTCGGGGCCTGCGTGGCCCTGCACGTACATGCCGCCATCTTCGATCATGTTCGGAGAAAACACATCGAGCGAGGATCGCCTCAAGGAGTGCCAATGGAGCCTGCTCGTGCGCGGCAGCTGTCCAATCCGTCCCAACTTCGGGTCTTCGGGAGCTGAGCTATGGGATCCGCGAACGTTGGACGCAGGCAGCTACTCCTTGTGTCAGCGCTGGGCACGGCAGCAAGTACGGCGCTCGGAACAACATCCGCTTTCGGCCAATCGTTCCCCGACAGCGGCTTCGGTCCGCTGCGGCGGATCAAGGCCGGAGATCTCGAGGTCGCCTATGCGGAAGCGGGCCCGGCGTCGGGCATGCCCGTCCTTCTGCTGCATGGCTGGCCTTACGACATCCACACCTATGTCGATGTGGCGCCACGCCTGGCAGCCGCCGGCCATCGCGTGATCGTCCCGTACCTGCGCGGATACGGCGCCACGCGCTTCCTTTCGGAGTCGACGCCCCGCAACGGGCAGCAGGCGGCTCTTGCCGCCGACGCCATTGCGCTCATGGATGCGCTCGGCCTCGAGCGGCCGATCGTGGCCGGCTGTGATTGGGGCGCAAGGACGGCCTGCATTCTCGCCGCCCTGTGGCCCGAACGTTGTCGCGGGCTCGTCTCGGTAAGCGGCTATCTCATCGGGAGCCAGGAGCTCAATCGAGCACCGCTGCCGCCCCAGGCCGAGCTGCAATGGTGGTACCAGTACTATTTCGTGACTGAGCGCGGCGAAGCCGGTTACCGCAAGTACACGCATGAATTTGCGCGATTGATCTGGCAGCTCGCGTCACCCAGGTGGGAATTCAGCGAGGCGACGTTTCGGCAATCTGCTGTCGCCCTGGACAATCCGGATCACGTTGCGATCGCCGTTCACAATTACCGCTGGAGACTCGGCTTGGCGCCAGGTGAAGCACGGTTCGATGATCTCGAGCGGAAGCTCGCGTCGTTCCCTTCCATCGTCACGCCGACCATCACGCTGGAGGGTGATGCCAATGGGGCACCGCATCCGGACCCCACAAGTTACGCCCGCAGATTTACGGGTAAGTACCAGCATCGGCAAATTAACGGCGGGATCGGCCACAATCTACCGCAGGAAGCCCCCGACGCATTCGCTCAAGCCGTGATCGACGTTGCAGAATTCTGATTTTCATATCGACAGCAAAAAGGTCCAAGGGAACGACGGGTTAGACAATTAAACGGCCAGCATGCGTACCCAAAGACAACAACGTCCAGTCGTTTCCCTTTGAGCACGGCTTACCAAGGTTGTCGTCAAGCCGGATCAGTCCGGGTGCGGTGACACCTATGCGCCGCTTGCCGACGGGAACCCTGTTCGGCACGTCCGGACCGTCAAGCAGCCAGGTGACCGGTCCGTCGCCGCTGCGCACGCTTGTGTGCGACACCTTACGTTTCCTTCCTCAAGGCCGTGGGAATCGGTCGGCGCACCGCCAGCCGCCGAATGGCTGCTAGGCGATGGGTGCATTCGTGGGTACACCAAATAATGCTCTTGCAAAAAGGCGCATGAATTCAGATGGATGGAACGAAATTCGAGTCCGTCTCGGGGCACCATTTTTCCGGCCGCATTGGTTCTTTGTCGTCCGCGGACGTTCGCCGATTGCCTTTCTTCGTCGGGTCTTGGTCTGGCACTTGAACCACGCAGCGATTACGCCGATTACATCGCGTCTTGGACAAAGGTTCTCCTGACCCTGTCCGACTACCATCGGGAGGTTCGCGATTCGGTGGACGCCATCGCGCCGCGGTCTGCCGGCGCCCTGCCACCTATTGCTGCACGGGAAGCGCCACTGTCAGGCCCGCAACGTCGATCGCCACCTTGCCGCGAAGTCCACTTGATTCGCCGGTTTCGGCGGCTCATGCGCTTCGCCGATCCGAGCCAGAGGCAGCACCGCGCCGATCACCGGCTTGATCAGGCCGCTTTCGACAAGGGTCGTCACCGCGTCAAGCTTGCCGCGATTCTGCCGTGTGAACACGAAATGGTAGGAGGGATTCTTGCCCCATGCCTCGATATGTGGGCGCCACCGAACTGCGAGAGCACCGCTGCCTTCATCGTTTGGATCATCCGCAGTCCTTCCAAGATATTCGTCTATCGTCCGGAAAGGATCACGCTGCAGCGACGAGCGGCGGCTCAACCGTCTTTGCCTGGCCCGAAACATCAATCGCGACCTTCCCTCGTAATCCGCGTCGCGAGCCCGTTTCGAGAACTTCATGCCCCTCCGCGATGCGTTCGAGGGGAAGGACGGCGCCGATCACCGGCCGCACCAGTCCGCGTTCAACGAGGTTCGTCAGCTCGTTGAGCTTGCCGCGGTTCTGACGCGTGAAGACGAAGTGATAGGAGGCATTCCGCCCCCAGGCCTCGATGAGGTTCTGCGGCGTCGCGATGTCGACGAGCGAGACGACGCGCCCGAGTGGCGCAAGCACGAGCGGGCTCCTCGTCAGCGTGTCGCCGCCGATCGTGTCGAAAACGACATCGACCCCGCGCCCGCCGGTGAGCGCGTTCACGGCGTCGACGTAGTCGGTAGAGGTGTAGTCGACCGCCTCGTCTGCGCCGAGCGCACGGACGAACTCATGGTCCTTGGCGAGCGTCGTCGTAATGACGCGTGCACCGATGGCCTTGGCGACCTGAATGGCGATCGTCCCGACGCCACCGGCACCGCCATGGATGAGGATCGTCTCGCCCACGCGCAGGGCGGCACGGCTGACGAAGGCCTCCCAGACCGTCCCGCCCACGAGCGTCAGACTCGCCGCTTCGACATGCGACAGGTTGCGCGGCTTACGGCTGACGAGATCGACGTCGGCGACATGGACCTCGGCGTACGATCCGGCGCCGCCGAAGATCTTCGGCGTGTAGTAGACCTCGTCGCCGGGGGCGAACTCGGTGACGTCCGCGCCGATCGCCTCGACGACGCCGGAGACATCGTGACCGATCACGGCCGGCAGCGGTACGGAGTCGGGATAGTCGCCACGACGGATCTGATAGTCGAGCGGATTGATTGCCGTGGCATGGACGCGGACGCGAACCTGCCGGGAGCGGACTGAAGGGACGGGAAGGGTTTGAATTTCGAACGCGTCGGGACCGCCGAAGCGGGTCAGGACGGCGGCCTTCATTGTGTCGGACATGCTGTCCTCCTTTCGTTGTCGAAACACGTCATCACGGACAGTCCGGATGCATGAACCCTAAAGAGCGTTCTTGCGCACTGCGGCGCGAAGACTGCCGCGAAAGTGCCGATCTTGCTCATTTCCGCGCCGCGTTGAGGGCGCAGACGCCAGATCGCAACCGTTCCAGTCGAGCCACTGACCAACCGCGTGCTTTCGGTGTGCTAGTCCTTGCAGGTCCATGCTCAGAAGGTAGGGCGCACCGGGCAAAGTCAACGTCGCAGCAAGATCGGCACTTTCGCGGCAGAGTCTGCGCCGCGCTGCTCAGGCCTCTTCTCTAGGTTCAGCCACAGAGTTTGGTTCTTCTCAGATGCAAAGGATGACAAAATGACCTTCCGCAACGGCCTAGGCTCGCTTCTTCGTCCTGAAGATTCTGTCCTCGTTCTGATCGACCATCAGCCTTATCAGCTCGCGAACCTGAACAGTCACGATCCGCATACCGTGGTCAACAATTCGGCCGCGCTGGCGAAGGCCGCGAAGGTGTTCGGCGTGCCCACCATCCTGACCAGCGTTGTCGCGGACCGCGGCGGTCATATTTTTCCGCAGATCACCGACGTGTTTCCCGGCCAGGAGATCATCGACCGGACGCTGATCAATACCTGGGAGGATCCCAAGGTGGTCGACGTGGTCAAGGCGACCGGTCGCAAGCAATTGGTCCTGGCCGGCCTGTGGACCGAGGTCTGCGTCGCGATGCCGGCGATCCAGGCTGCCGGTGAAGGCTGGGATGTCACGGTCATCACCGATGCGTCCGGCGCTGTCTCCACCGAGGCGCATGAAATCGCCATTCAGCGCATGATCCGGGCCGGAGTGAACATGATGACCTGGATGGCGCTGGCGGCGGAATGGCAGCGCGACTGGGCGCGGGACAAGACCGCTCTGGCGATCAACGAAGTGGTAATTCAGCACGCCGCCGGCAGCGGCATCGCCTTTCTGTGGGAGCAGCAGTTGCTCAACACGCCGGTGCCGAGACGGGCGGCCTGAGCGGAGACGGTATGCAGCCTGGCCGTGTCCGTCGATGGCGATGCGCGTGGCCGGGCATAGCGCCCGAATTCTCCCCGGGACTAAAGGCGGCTGGCCCTCGCTTGACCACAACCTGAGAAGAGAACCGACGACATGTCGATTGACCTATTCCCCATCGGATTGGAGATGGACGTCGCCTATCCGAACTTCAAAGTGAGCCTGACACTGCTCTCAGTTACGCAACTGAGATTCGAGATTAAGGAGGGGCCGTTCGCCCGGACCGAAACCGTCGACATCCAGGTCGCGCCGCTCGGCAACAGCCTCTTTGCAGTAAGCTGGCAGGAGAAGGACGGTGCGACAGTGACGAACGTTCAGGACTATGATCACGGTCTGGTCTTCTCCTTCGCGACACTGCCCGATGGCCGGTTCTTGCGAATGAGGGGGAAAATCACAATCACCCGGCCCGCGGATCGCACCTCCGACAATCGTCCTCAGCGCAACAAGGCGCTGGTGATCGAAGCGATGACTTCGCTGTTCCAGCGTCACGATGCTTCGGCCATGGAACATCTCTATGCCCGAGACTACATCCAGCACAATCCCAACATCACCCAAGGGCGCGACGCGCTGCAGGCGATCGTCGCGGACCTGCCAGAGCACGTGTTCTACGAGCCCGGCCTGATGATCGCCGAAGGCGATCTCGTCGCCATCCACGGCCGCATCCGCGGCTGGGCAGACGAACCCCAGATCGTCGTCGACATCTTCCGGATCGAGAACGGTAGGCTGGCTGAGCACTGGGATGTTCTGCAGAACGAGGTGCAGGTGACAATCGATGGCGGCGTCTCGATGTTCGACCCGGACGAAGGCGTACGCCTCGCCATTCTCGAAGCGGGATAGGCAAGACCCATCCGACCCAAGGTCGTCGACAAACCGCCCGAACTTCTTTTTCAAGAAAGTGATCATGGACATAGGCGTCGACAGCTTCGCGGCCATCCTCCCGGACCCGGCGCCCGGAACGGTTCCTTCGGCGACCGATGCCCGGCAGAGTTCCCGAGGAAATCAAAGTCGCCGACCCTATCGCTCGATGTGATTGGCATTGGCGAACAATATCGCGCCGAAACTTTCGACTCCGAGCCCGCGATCATTTTTTGCCGCTGCGGCGGCCCGTACCTACAACATCCCATTGGAGAATGGAGCCATGAAAGTCGCAATGATTCTGACGTCGCATGACCAGCTTGGCGACACCGGCCGCAAGACCGGCTTCTGGCTCGAAGAGCTGGCCGCGCCCTATTATGTGTTCAAGGAAGCTGGCTACAAGATCACGCTAGCGTCCCCGAACGGCGGCCAGCCGCCGCTTGATCCCAAGAGCAACGAGCCCGACTTCCAGACCGAAGACACGCGCCGCTTCGAGGCCGACGAGGAGGCGAAAGAAGCGCTGCAGAACACCGTGAAGCTTGCCGACATATCCCAGGCCGATTTTGATACGGTCTTTTATCCAGGCGGCCACGGCCCGATGTGGGATCTCGCCGAAAGCCCAGTCTCGGCGGCGCTGATCGAAAGTTTCCTTGCCGCGCACAAGCCGGTCGCGCTGGTGTGCCACGCGCCGGGCGTGCTCCGTCACGTCAAGACGCCGAACGGCCGTCCGCTCGTCGAAGGAAAGAAGGTCACCGGCTTCACCAACAGCGAGGAGGCTGCCGTCGGCCTGACGGAAGTCGTGCCGTTCCTCGTCGAGGACGAGTTGCAGGCCAAGGGCGGCATCTATTCGAAGGGTCCTGACTGGGGTCCGTACTTCGTCCAGGATGGCCTGCTGATCACCGGCCAGAACCCGGCTTCCTCGGCCCCGGCGGCTGAGCGCCTAGTCGACGTGCTGAGGAAATCGGCGTGAAACATGAAAAGGCGTAACGCTGTATTTCCGGCGAACCGGCGTGCCCTCTACGAGACGCACGGCTACTCGGCCGCCATTGCGTCGAGCGGCCTGCTATTCGTTTCGGGACATGTGGGGAGTCGTTCCGATGGTTCGCCGGAACCGGACTTTGCCGAGCAGGTCCGGTTGGCATTCTCCAATCTCGAGACGACGCTGGTTGCGGCCGGCTGTACGTTCGACGACATCGTTGATGTCACAACCTTCCATACCGATCCCGAAAGCCAGATCGAGACGGTCATGGCCGCGAAGAGCCGGATCTTCTCGCAGCCGCCCTATCCCAATTGGACAGCGATCGGCGTTAACTGGCTCGCCGGATTCGACTTCGAAATCAAGGTGATCGCCCAGACGCCCGATTGGTGATCCGGAGGCGGGCCGCTGAAATGCTTCGTGTCGGCAAGACGCTCGGCGGGCCGGACGTGCCAAGCAGGGATGTCCGTCGGCACCGCGCCTGCCCAGGTCACTGCCGCTCGACGGAGTGCATCGGATCGCGAACGGCCCGTCGATAGTCAGACGGGGTCAGGCGCATGTGCTTGAGGAAGACCCGGGCGAGGACCTGGTTCGACGAGTACCCGACCTCCAGGGCGATCTCCGTGATCGGAAGGTCCGTCATCTCGAGCAGTTCGCAGGCTTTCTCCACCCTCAGTCGCGTGAGGTAGACGCGCGGCGGCACCCCCAGGCTCTGCTTGAACATGCGAGCGAAATGGAAGGGCGACAGCTGTGCCACCGCCGCCAGATCGTCGAGGCTTATGTCCTCGGAAAGCCGTGCCTGCATCAATTCCAGACAGCGCCGCTCCGCCCAGGTGGCAAGACCGCCTCTTGCCGGCGCGAGCGGCGCTCCGCTCAGGCGGCACAATTCGGCAAGGATCTCGCAGCCGGCCGCTTGCGCCAGCAGCCGGGATGGCGGTCCCTCCTCGTTACACAGACCCCAAATGGTCCGGAGCGCCGACCGAATCGTCGGTGAATCGAAGGTCCCACCATACAAATGCAGGAAGTCGAACGAGAACGGGCCGTCGGCAGCAATTTCAAGCGTCTCCCGCCACTGGGCGACAGGAAATACGAGGGCGCGAACCTGATGGCTGGTCTCGACTGTGGACCTGAGAGCGAAGTCTGGCGCAGCGAGATACAAGGCGCCACTTTCGCTGTTCACATCAAACCGCCCCCCTCCAAGGTTACCGCTCACACGACCACCGCCGAGCAAGTCCTGGTACAGGATGATATCGGGCAAGGCAGGACGGGACATTTCCCCCGCCGGTCGCTCCCACTCGAGGAGGTCGAGGATTCTACCCGCAGATTTCATCGTGCGCAGATGATGTTCGCTCTGGCCCTCGCGGTACCACCGGGCGGTGGCCGATCGCTCAGGGAAGGTCATTGCTATGACTCCCACGTAACTGGCGCCGCACCTGGCCTTTGTATCGGGCTCTGACGCACTGGATCGCGAACGGCCCGACGATAGTCGGATGGGCTCAGGCGCATGTGCTTGAGGAAGATCCGGGCGAGGACCTGGTTCGACGAGTACCCGACCTCCAGGGCAATCTCCGTGATCGGAAGGTTCGTCTGTTCGAGAAGTTGACAGGCTTTCTCTACCCTCAATCGCGTGAGGTAGACGCGGGGCGGCACACCCAGGCTCTGCTTGAACATGCGGGCGAAATGGAAAGGCGACAGCTGTGCCTCGGCCGCCAGCTCGTCGAGGCTTATGTCCTCGGAAAGCCGCGCCTGCATCAACTCCAGACAGCGCCGCTCCGCCCAGGGGGCAAGACCGCCTCTTGCCGGCGCGAGCGGTGCTCCGCTCAGGCGGCACAACTCGGCAAGGATCTCGCAGCCGGCCGCTTGCGCCAGCAGCCGAGATGGGACGCCCTCTACGTCACTCAGAGTCCACAGATTGCGAAGCCCGGACCGGATGGCCGGGGAGTCGAACAATCGGCCGTAGATTCGAGAAAGGTCGACAGAGAAGTCTCCGTTGGCGGCCTCGCCGAGCAATTTCCGCCATTGCGCCGTTGGGAACGCCAAGGTGCGAAGCCGATGGTTATCGTCATTGATCACCGTGGTTGCGAAGTTCGGTGCCGCGACGGCGAAGGTGCTCTTTTCGGTGGTCACATCAAAGCGACCACCTCCCAGGTCTCCCTGGACGCGACTGCTGCCAAGCATGTCCTCTATCAGCACGATGTCCGGCAGGGCGGGGCGCGACATATCTCCGGCTGGCCGCTGTACCTCGAGAAGGTCGAGAACCTTCCCTCGGGATTTCATCGTACGCACGTACGGCGCATGCCGGCCGTCGCTGTGCCACCGGGCAAATGAAGAAAGGCCATGCGCTATCATTGGCCGTTCTTCCAGCGCGGGACGCGCGCGAAGGGACGCCCGCCTCACGTCCGGACAGCAGTTGGAGGAAGTTGGACAGGCCGGTAGTACTGCAAGTGCCGTCACTCCCTTGGCTTGCCGTCGTTTCAATCTGCGCGTACGGCGCGCATAGATTCGACCCATTCTCGCAACCTATCGGCACGATCTGCGCAGTTCGCTCCGTGATTGCAGGGACAACATGGTGAGTAGTCGCCTCTCGCGCCAGTGCACACCTACTGTCACCGCAAGATCGGCACCAGCGCGGCAGCATCGGCGCCGTAAAGCGCAAGAAGGCTCGCTAGAGCTCATTCACTGGGACTTTTCGCGAGACACCAGGTCTTGAGCCTCTTCAGCCGTGTGTCGTTCAGGCGGCGGCCGGACGCTCAACAGGTGTCCCAACCAAGGGAGAGCAGAGGTGTCCGCCAAACTTGAAGTTCTGACCCCGCAGAACAGCCAGATCATTTTCATCGATCACCAGCCGCAGATGGCGTTCGGTGTCCAGTCGATCGACCGTCAGGTGCTGAAGAACAACGTCGTGGGGCTCGCCAAGGCCGCGAAGGTGTTCGGCATCCCGGTGACGATCACGACAGTCGAGACAGAGAGTTTCTCCGGGCATACCTACCCGGAACTGCTGGCTGTCTTTCCCAAGAGTCCGTTGCTTGAGAGAACCTCGATGAACTCCTGGGATGACCAGAAAGTGCGCGATGCTCTCAAGAACAACGGACGGAAGAAGGTGATCGTCTCCGGCCTCTGGACCGAAGTCTGCAACAATACCTTTGCCTTCTCGGCGATGAGCGAGGGCGGCTACGAGATCTACATGGTCGCCGACGCATCGGGCGGGACCACCAAGGAAGCGCACGATTACTCGATGCTGCGGATGATCCAGGCCGGAGTCGTGCCGGTCACCTGGCAGCAGGTTCTCCTCGAATGGCAGCGCGACTGGGCGCGCCGTGACACCTATGACGAGGTCATGGACATCGTGCGCACGCATTCCGGAGCCTACGGCATGGGCGTCGATTACGCCTACACCATGGTTCACAAGGCTGAGGAGCGCGTGAAGCACGGTGCCCGGCTCGATCCCGTGGCGGCGAGACCGGCGGCGGCCGCCGCTGAGTAGCAAGCGAATGCACCGGTCCCGACGGCGCAATTCACCCCCAGCCGTCTAGCCCCCCCGCTCGGTGCATCTGGCGGGCCTGCGCCACCCAGCAGGCCCGCCCCCCCCCTTCTTTGGACCGGAGAGACGAACACAGCGAGGACGCGACATGCGCGAGACCCGATGGAACTCCTTGGCAGGCAACGCGAGCGTCACCCGCCGGCAGGTGACGAAGTCTGGCGCGGCGCTCGGCGCGCTTGCCCTTTTGATACCTGGCCGGGCGCAGGCGCAATCCAACCAGCAGGATGGCATGGCTGACACGATCATCACCAACGCGCGTGTGACGACGCTCCACCGCGACAATCCAGAAGGCCAGGCCCTCGCAATCAGGGACGGGCTGGTCCAGGCGGTGGGGCCGCGTGACGAGATCATGCGGCTCGCCGATCGCAGGACCCGCGTGATCGACGCCGGCGGAAGGCGCGTGATCCCGGGGTTGAACGACAGCCACACGCACCTCATCCGGGGCGGACTGAACTACAATATGGAGCTGAGGTGGGAGGGCGTCCCTTCGGTCGCCGACGCGCTGCGCATGCTGAAGGAGCAGGCCAGACGCACTCCGGCGCCACAATGGGTCCGCGTGGTCGGCGGCTGGTCCGAGTTCCAGTTCGCCGAACGACGCATGCCGACGCTCGACGAGATCAACGCCGCCTCCCCCGACACGCCGGTCTTCGTCTTGCATCTGTATGCCCGCGCGCTTCTCAATCGCGCCGCGGTCGCCACGCTCGGGATCACGAAAGACACGCCGAACCCTCCCGGCGGCGTGATCGAGAAGGACGCGCGCGGCAACCCGACCGGCATGCTGATCGCCAAGCCCTCGGCGCTGATCCTCTACTCGACGCTGGCACAGGGCCCGACTCTGCCGCTGGAGGATCAGATCAACTCGACGCGCCACTTCACGCGCGAACTCAACCGGCTTGGCATCACCAGCGTGATCGACGCGGGCGGCGGCGGGCAGAACTATCCGGAGGACTATCAGGTCATCCAGCGGCTGCACGATGCCGGCGAACTGACCGTGCGGATCGCCTACAATCTCTTTGCACAGAAGGCGGGTGAGGAGCTCTCGGACTACGAGCGCTGGGTGGGGATGAACGAGCCCGGCGCGGGCTCGACGTTCTTCCGGATGAACGGCGCAGGCGAGAATCTCACCTGGTCGGCGGCGGATTTCGAGAACTTCCTTGAACCGCGTCCCGACCTCGCGCCGACTATGGAGCGCGACCTCGAGAAGATCGTCGAGTTGCTCGCGACGAACGAGTGGCCGTTCCGCATTCACGCGACGTATGACGAGTCGATCGACCGCTTCCTCACGGTCTTCGAGCGGGTCAACCAGAAGCAACCCTTCAAGGCCCGCTTCATCATCGACCATGCCGAGACGATCTCGGACCGAAACATCGAGCGCGTGAAGGTGCTCGGCGGGGGCATCGCGACCCAGCATCGCATGGCCTTCCAGGGCGAATATTTCGTCGAGCGCTACGGTGCCGAAGCGGCGCGGCGGACGCCGCCGATCGCGAAGATGCTGGAGATGGATGTGCCCGTCGGCGCCGGGACCGATGCGACGCGTGTCGCCTCCTACGATCCCTGGGTCAGCCTCTACTGGCTGACGACCGGCAAGACGCTCGGCGGCACGCCGCTGTATGGCGAAGAGAACGTCCTCGATCGTGAGACCGCGCTCAGGCTCTGGACGCAGGGGTCCGCCTGGTTCTCGGGTGAGCAGGACGTCAAGGGCACGCTCGCACCTGGACAGTATGCAGATCTCGCGATCCTTTCGGCAGACTTCATGTCCGTGCCCCCGGAAGAAATCCGGCGCATCAACGCCGTGATGACGATGGTCGGCGGCAATGTGGTCCATGGCGAGGAGGATTTCGCGGGTCTCGCGCCGCCGCTGCCGCCGGCCAGCCCGTCATGGGCGCCGGGCGGAGCGTTCGCGAGCCCCGGCATGCGGTTCGCATCCCTGCAGGCATCGGTCCAGCACACACGCAGCTGCCATGATGGGTGCGCCAGTGCCTGCGGAGTCCACGGTCACGACCATCGGATCGCGTGGATCAACCCGATTCCCGTGCGCGACCTGCAGTCCTTCTGGGGTGCGCTCGGTTGCTCCTGCTTTGCCGGATGAGGCGTTCATGACAGTCGCTTCGCCTACCCCGACCGGCGACGCGCCCGCAGCCTCTAGGGGATCGGCCTGGTCGCCGTTTCGTCACCGCGCGTTCACGCTGCTGTGGGTGGCGACGCTCATCTCCAACATCGGCACCTGGATGCACGATGTCGGCGCGGGCTGGCTGATGACGATGCTGAACCCGTCGCCGGCGATCGTCGTGCTGGTGCAGGCGGCGACGACCGCGCCGATCTTCCTCTTCGCGCTGTTCGCCGGTGCGCTGGCCGACCGGGTCGATCGCCGGCGGTTCCTGCTGCTCGTCAATCTCGTCCTCGCCGGCATAACCGGCGTCATGGCGGTGCTGACTGCGGCCGGTATGATGACGCCGGGGCTGCTCCTCGCCTTCACGTTCGCGATCGGCACCGGGGCTGCGCTGATGGCGCCGGCGTGGCAGGCGGTGGTACCGAGCCTCGTGCCGCGCGAGAGCCTGCAGCCCGCGATCGCCTTGAACTCGATGGGCATCAACATTGCGCGCGCCATCGGTCCGGCGCTCGCCGGGGTCCTGATTTCCGCGGTGGCGCTGTCGGCCCCGTTCGTCGTCAACGCCGCGAGCTATCTCGTCATCATCGCTGCGCTCGTCCTCTGGAAGCCGCAAGCCGGCCCGGCGACGACCCTGCCGCCCGAGCCGCTATTGGGCGCGATGGCCACCGGGCTGCGGCATGCAAGCCGGAACAGCGCGCTCAAGGCGACGCTGGTTCGTTCGTTCGGCTTCTTCACCTTCGGAAGCGCCTATTGGGCACTGTTGCCGCTCGTCGCGCGTGGTCTCGAGGGCGGCGGGGCCGAACTCTACGGCATGCTGCTTGCCGCGATCGGCGGCGGCGCGGTGGCGGGCGCATTGATGCTGCCGTCCATTCGCAGCCGGATCGACGCCGATCGCCTTGTTGCTGCCGGCACGCTCATCACCGCCGCTGCAATGGTGCTCCTCGGGCTGGCGACCAGCGCCGCCATGGCCCTGCCTGCCTCGGTGCTCGGCGGACTGGGCTGGATTACGGTGCTTACGAGCCTCAACGTCTCGGCACAGACCGCACTCCCCAACTGGGTGCGGGCTCGCGGCCTCGCCATCGCCTTGATGGTGTTTTTTGGCTGCATGTCGGCGGGCTCCGCCGTTTGGGGCCAGGTGGCGACGGCGACATCGATCTCGACAGCGCTCTTGATCGCCGCCGCGGGCGCCGCCCTCGCCATCCCGCTGACCTGGCGCGCAAAGCTTGGCTTGGGCGAATCGCTCGATCTCACCCCCGCAATGAGCTGGCCCGAGCCGGTGATAGCGGAGAGCCTCCACGCCGCTCACGACCGGGGACCGGTGCTGGTGACGATCCGCTACCACATCGACGAAGGCGATACGGAAGGCTTTCTCGCTGCAATGCACGAGGTCTCGGGCGAACGTTACCGCGACGGGGCGCACGACTGGGGAGTTTACCAAGACGCGGCTGACCCTGGAGCATGGATCGAATGGTTCTTCCTGCCGAGCTGGGCCGAGCATCTGAGGCAGCACGAGCGAGCGACGAAGCAAGATCAGGACATCCACGCCCAGGCGCGCGCGTTCCACGGTGGCGTGGAACCGCCAACGGTGAGCCACTTCCTGGCGCCGTTCCGTCCCGCACGGATCGTCGCGAAGACAAGGAGAAGCGCACCATGAATGCCGCGGTCGGGTCGTTGCTCGCGCCGGCTATCGGCGATTCTCCGGATCCATCCAGGAGATCGAAATGTCTGTGAATTACAGAACTCAACAAGTCGGAGTTGCGAAGGTTTTCTACAGAGAGGCCGGCGCAAAGTATGCTCCTGTCCTCCTTCTGCTCCACGGCTTCCCCTCATCGAGCCACATGTTTCGCGAGCTCATTCCACTGCTCGCCGATCGTTATCGCGTGATTGCTCCGGATCTGCCGGGTTTCGGCCAAACCGAGGCGCCAGAACGTGGCGTTTTCGAGTATACGTTCGACAACCTCGCCAGGGTCATCGATGGCTTTACGCATGCCCTCCGCATCGATCGCTATGCCCTTTATGTCTTCGACTATGGAGCTCCGGTCGGATTCCGGCTTGCGGCGGCGCATCCGGAGCGCATAACGGCCCTGATCGCCCAAAATGGCAACGCCTACCTCGATGGCTTCAGCGACGAGTGGGGGCCCTGGCAAGCGTACTGGCGCGACCCCAATCCCGAAAGCCGGGAGGCCTGCCGCGCATCACTTTCAGCCGGAGTGATCGAGAACTGGCAGTATCGCACCGGTGCGAACCCGGACCGGCTTGGCCCCGACGGTTACTTGCTCGACATTGCTTTGATGTCTCGGCCCGGCGCAGAAGAAGTCCAGCTGGACCTGATCCTGGACTACCGCAGCAATCTGGAGCGTTATCCCGAGTTCCAGGCCTACTTCCGCAATCATCAGCCACCGTTGCTCGCGGTCTGGGGGCGTCACGATCCGGCATTCATCCCCGCCGGTGCTGAGGCCTATAAGCGCGACCTTCCCAATGCCCAGGTTCATCTGCTTGATGCCGGTCATTTCGCCCTTGAGACACATGCAGGCGAAATTGCTCAATTCATCTGCGGTTTCCTCGATCAGCATCTTTAGAGCCGGTCAGGCAATTCCATTCCATTCTGTTCTGGCGCCGGTGGAGAGCCGCGGATGACAAGCATAAAGCAGACACCCAGCGGCGATCGGGCGAGTGGCGCGTCCGGCGCCTGGTTGCTCGCGGCGCGCCTCTGCCTCGCGGCGGTATTTATCTACAGCGGCGCGACGAAGCTCTTGTTTTGGTCCGGCGGCATCGGCGAGTTCGCGGCGCTTGGCCTGCCTGTGCCGGCGTTGGCTTTGGCCGGGACGATCGCCCTTCAGCTTGGTGCTGGTACGGCCCTAGCGATCGGTTGGCGCAGTGGTCCTGCGGCGCTGGTGCTGGCGGCCTTCACTGTCGCCGCGACGCTTGTCGGCCATCCTTTCTGGATCTTCGAAGGCGCCGACTTCCATCGCCAGCTCACGACTGCGCTCGAGCATCTCGCCATTGTCGGTGGCCTGCTCGCCATCGCAGCCGCCGGACCTGGTCCTTTCGGTCTTGGACTTCAGAAGTACTCGTCATGATTGTCGGTTGCTCGACAAGGCGAAGGACGCGAGGAGAAAGTGACCGTCTCCCCCCCCGCTAACGGCACTCGTATCACGCCACTAATCAGAATCGTATGAGCGCTTCGAGAGCGATAAAGTGGACCGTCTGTGAGGGGCCAGTCTCGGCGATGTACGGCCCCGGCAGAAACAGGGAGTAGGTCGCTCCGAGGGAGAGCCAGCGGAGCGGCTCCCAGGCAACCGCCACGTCAGCTTGCGTACCGATGTATCTCGCAGAACTGCCGCCTGCTGGTCGGACAAGATTGCCGGCGGCGTCGTACAACCCGTCGCCGAGGCTCTCTCGCCAGTAAAAAACGGCGGCGCCCTGGAGCGTCCATTGCTCGCTCAGGCGAAGCGACAGGGAAGGGTGTATGTCTATCAGATTGTAGGGGCCGATCAGTCCGATCGTCCCGAAATAGTTTCCCTTCGGGAACATGGGGTTGAAGGTCTCGAGAACGGGGCTGTCGGGGCTGCTGTCGCCGCTGATGATGTTGGCCTTCAGGCCGACGCGCGGCGTGAACGGCGTCTGCAGGAACGTATAGCCGGTGTCGGACGCGACGGACCATGCGCTGATGTTTTCGGCGTTGAACCGGCCGAACTGGAACGCGGCCTCAAAGTTCCAGTCCCATCCGTCCTTTGCGCCGAACAGGCGGCTGCCCAGCGTGTGCCGCAACTCGTTTCCGACGCCCTGCTCGAACTCCGCTTCGGCATTCGAGTATCCGATATAGTAGAGATCGATTCCGGAAACGGGACTGATTTCGGGGAGTCTGCGGGTCGCGTATACCGACCACAGCGCCCTGTCCGGGTCGAGGGCGTCGTTGAAGCTTTCGATCTTGTTCCGGACGGGTCGAGCGTAGAAGGCGTCGACTCTCCAGGGCGGCGTCAGGAGGGAGGACAGCCCCGCGTCGAACGAGCGGGGCACATTCGGTCCCCACCGGGCACCGATCAGCCGTTCGCTGCCATATGACAGGATCTGCCGGCCTCCGCGCAGCATGAGGTCCGCGCCGCTGTCCAGCGGCACCCTGAATTCGGCGAAGCCCTGAAGGAGTTCGAAGCCGGTAGCCTCCACGCCCGAAAAGGGCGTTTCTCCGCCTGTTGACCAAGCACCGATCAACTGCCCGAACAGCCGCACGTTGGGCCCAAGATGCAGGTCGGCATATGGCAGCACTCGATACCATTCGTCACTGTCGTACGCCACTTCACCCCAATTGAAGTGCCAGTACGTTTCCGTCCTCAAACGCGCCTCCATGCCGAACGACAGGTAACTGTCTCCGGCCGGATCGAGCGGAATGTGCTTGAAGCGCTCCCACCATGCTCCGGTCCGGTTCGCGTCGTCGCGCAGATAGGAGTAGTTCTCGTCATAACGGAGGGGCGTAAACCTGGGAGGAGGAGACGCTACTTTCCCCAGGGCGTCGGACGGTTGGGCACTCGCGTCGGTTTGGATGGTGGCGAGCATGAGCGCTGCCGTTGCGGCGAACACGGCGAGATAGTGTCCGGCCGCGGATGCGCCGCGTTTCGATGACCCGTCGAGATCGGCCTTCCGCGGCTTCCTTTGCCTCGCGGGGCAGGGCATGCCACCCAGCGCCTTGGCGTGGCGTCCCTCATGCAAGACCACGCTGGAGCTGGCGACCTCGTGGGGAGGCGAGATTTGCGGCTGACCTGTCGAGCGCACGACCTTCCAAGCTCCCGAGTTGGTGGGCGACACGATTCCTTTGCTGACGTTGGGCGTGGGTCCATCGCAAGGCACACCGCATCGGACGACGCTTAAGCGGCGTCAGATGGCTCTAGCGGATGTTCTTGTGAAAGGCGGCGCGGAAGCTGCCGCGAACGTGCCAATCTTGCTGCCAACGTTCAGGTAATCGCTGCCTCGGCATCGCGGGCCGTTCCCACCGCTGAACGGCGCCAGCTCACAATGGGAAGCCGGGGTTCTTCATGAAGGTGGCACGCGTGATGAAGCTGGCATGCGTGCGCATGCCATGCCGCCGAGTTCGAGTTCGCCAACCAGGTCGACGTTGAGATGCGGGCGCAATTTTCGTCAGGGTGGCTGATCGTCAGGCAAGAGTGACTCGTCGCGTCCTGGTGCGAGGTTCATAGCGTGTCGAGCAACGCCTTGGCCTTGACCATGTCTGGCGCCGTGGGTGCTTCGGTGATGGCGCGATAGGCCGGCACCAGAACACGGCGTGCTTCCTTCCGATCGCCCGATGCTGCCAGAAGCTCCGCAAGCGCCCGGCTGGCCCGCAGCCGAAACAAGCCGGCTGATTGCTGGGTTGCGCAGTCGATTGCCTCCTTGAAGCGGTGACGTGCCGTGGCTGCGTCGCCGTCGGCCAGTCGAAGCAGGCCATCCATGCGCAGGTATTCGGCATAGTATCCTCGTTCCGGAGAGGCCAGGAAGAAGTCGCCCGTCTGGACGACATAAGGACGTGCCAAGTCAATTCGTCCCTTCTCGATCAAAATCCGAGCAGGTTCGAGACGGATCCAATCGAGGGAAAAGTCGCCTGAGCTGCTTCGCCAGTCGTCGATTCCCTTCTCGAGACTGTCGGTTGCCTCATCGAAGACACCGAGACCCGCAAGAGCCGTGGCCCGCAAGGCCATCACCTCGCCAAGCCGCCCCGCGAAACCGTAGCGCCCGCAGAGAGCCATGGCTTCGTCGAATAGCTCGATGGCTGAATCGAACCTTTCCCAGGCGCTTTGAATCCACCCCAACGTGGTCATGGTCCAGACGATCGAGTACGGATGACCAATCTGACGGGCGTTCGACAGCGCCTCTTCTCCGCGCTGAAGGGCAGTGTCCAGTGCGCCGACACAATACTGAGCGCGGCATAGGTAGCTCGGCGCGATCGCCCGGACGTCACCACCGCCGAACGACGTGTCGGGTTCGATGTCGCCGTCTGCGAGATCCAGTATCTTGCCGAGGTCGGCAATGCCCGGAATGAACTGCCCGAGATGGGTGTGGACGACGCCGCTGATGCCCAGGAAGTACATGCGGGCCATGGTGTCGACCCCTGCCAGAGCATCCGACTGGACTTGATCGAGCTCGCCCTTCACGCGCGCGAATTCCTTCCGGGCGAGCAGGGTCGACGCCTTGGCCGTGCAAACGCGGATGTACAGCTCCGTGTCGCCCAGCTCGAGTGCGGCCGCGAGTGTGGCTTCTCCCAGTTCGAAAGCAGCGGCAGATCCGTAGCCCTCGATGTGGGTCAGGGCCGACGAAAGTTTCTGCATCAGCCGAATGCGAATCCGCTGCCTGTCAGGCGGCGCCTCTTCAGTCAGGGACACCAGGGCACGGCGCCAGAAACCGATCGCCTCTCGACTGGCCGACGCCCCGGCAGCGCGGTCACCCGCAGTTTCCAGCCACTCACCGGCTTCCCTTGGCTGCGCCGCCGATTCCAGATGATGGGCGATCAGCTCCGGACGCCCGTCCGGCCAGCGCCCGATCAGGCTTGCCGCGATGCGGCCGTGTGCCTCCTGCCGCGGCCGGCGCAGCAGAGAGGCATAGGCGGCATCCTGGATCAAAGCGTGCTTGAAGATATATGTCGCGTCGGGTGGGGCGCCGCGCGACAAGACCAGTCCGGCAGACAGCAATTGGCCAAGCCCTTCGGCAAGCGCATCGGGCCGCATGCCCGAGATGGCCTGCAGCAGCGAATGCTCGAACTCGCGGCCTATCACCGCGCCGAACTGGGCTACAGCTTTGGCGGGCGAGAGTCGATCCAGCCGCGCCATCAGCGAATCCTGCAGGGTTGCGGGTATTTCGCTTCCGTCGAGGGGCCGGGTGAGTTCATACGTCTCCCCAGAATCGCGCAGTGCCCCGGATTCGCGCAGCGCGTGGAACAGCTCCTCCATGAACAGTGGCACGCCGTCGGCACGCGTCATGACGTAGTCCACCGCCTCAGGGGGAATCGCCAGCGCTCCCGCCAGGCCTTCCAGGAGGGCGACTGCATTGCCGCGTGAAAGGCGGTTGAGAGGAAGCTGGGTCGCCGCAGCGCTGCCGGTCCACGGCGGCGCATAGTCCGGTCGGTGGGTGACGACCACCAGCAACCGATGTGACGGTATCATGTCGACGACGCGACTGATCAGTTCCTCCGTCGTCGGATCGATCCAGTGCGCGTCCTCAATCACCCAGAGAACAGGTTTCGCTCGGCTCAACGCCATGAGCTGGTCGGCCAGCCCGTCGAGAAGGAGCAACCTCTTGCGCGCTGGCGTAACGTTGTGCAGCTCCGAGCCCGTGGGCAGCGGCACGCCGAGCAGGCCGGCGATCAGGGCCTGCTGGTCGCCGCTGAGGCCTGGCATGGCCTGTCGTACGGCCTCGCGACGCGCTTCCTCATCGTCGGCAGCGTTGAGTTCCGTCGTCGCCATGAGGTGGGTGATCGCCGGATAAAGCGGCGAGTTTCTGTGCTGAGGCGTGCACTGGAAGCGGATCCGATGATTGTCACCCTCGGCGACGGATCGCCAAAGGGCGTCGGTGATGCGGGATTTGCCGATTCCCTGCTCGCCGGACAGCAGGACCAGCTGCCCATCGCCGGCCTCGGCTTGTCGCCAGCGGTCCTGCAGGAGGCCGACTTCCAGCGCCCGCCCGACGAAGGGCGTGGCCTGCAGCTGGCTGCGCGTTGCTTCGAAGCGGCTGAGCCCCGGCCGCTCTTGCCACACTCGGAACGCCAGCACGGGCTCTGAGAAGCCTTTGAGGAGCTGGGGTTCCAGGGCTTCAAGAACGAACAGGTCGCCGATCAGACGCCGCGTGGAGCCGGCGATGACAATGCTGTCGGCCGGTCCGATGGCCTGCATGCGGGCCGCCAGATTGGGCGTCTCGCCCACGACGTTGACTTCGCGCGCGATGTTCTCGCCGATCACGTCGCCTACGACCACCGGGCCTGTCGCAATCCCGGCGCGTGCCGCGAGCGCGTTGCCATTGGCCGGCGGCAGCGCCTTCACTGCGGCAAGCACGTGGAGGCTTGCGCGGACGGCGCGCTCCGCGGCGTCCTCGGTGGCGTGCGGATAGCCGAAATAGGCCAGCACGCCATCGCCCATGAATTTGGCCACAAAGCCGCCGGTCTCGCGGATCGCGCTGGCGACGGCCTGGTGGTAACCCTGGATCGTGTCACGCAGGTCTTCCGGATCGAGCGCGCGCGAGATAGCCGTCGAATCGACGAGGTCGAAGAAAACGACCGTGAGCTGACGCCGTTCCGCGACCGGTGCAGGCTCTGCGCTTCGCGCGGCTTCACCGGCCGCCCGAACGGAGCGGGCAAGATCGGCAATCCCCTTCAGCAATCGCTTGCGGTCGCCCAGCGACAGCCCGAGTTCCTTGAACTCCTCCTCGCTGAGCGATGGCAGCACATCGAGGTCGATGTCGTTGGCGCGGAACAGGTCCACATGCTTGACCAGGCCAAGACCCCGGAGCCAGTCAGCGATATCGGACATGTCCCGCTCACTTCCACGGCTAAATAGGTGTCGCCGCCTGTCTTGTCTTCATTGCGTACTACAGTACAACGCAATCAGACTGTCCAACGCTGCCGAGGCCCCAGTCCTCATTCAGGCCGCAAGTATATCGATCCGCACCCTGCCGCCGAACTTTGCCGATGATGGTATCTGTCTAGTCAGGCGCTGCGACCCAGACTTCGCAACTCCCCCGCACGGGCGGAGTCGCCAAGTAACCGGCCCGTCGCCACTGTGCGCACGCTTGTGTGCGACCCCTTCCGCTTCTCGGCGCCTCAAGGTCGTCTGAATCGGTCGGCGCACCGCCACCCGCCGAATGGCTGCTAGGCGTTGGGTACATTGGTGGGTACACAAAATAGTGCGCTTTCAAAAGCGCGCATGATTTCAGATGGATAGAATGAAATTCGATTCCGTCTCGGGGCACCATTTCTTCGTCGATCCATATTGAACAGGCACCTGGACGCCCGTTTCCGTCGCGCCGGCGAAAGCCTCAATCGGCGTCCGTTTTCTCCAGCCAGTCATGCTCCAGCAATCTCAGCCGGCTGGTGACGGACAGCAGGAAGGCGGTCGACCAGCCGAACAGGATCAGCCCGTTGCCTGCCTCGATGGCGCCGAACAGCCGCCAGTTGCCCTCGAGCACCACGTCCCCGTAGCCCAGGGTCGTGAAGGTCACGGTCGAAAAATAGAGGGCTGTTTCGAAGTCTCCCACGGCACCGATCGCCCAGAAGGCGGCGCCATACAGCCAGATCTCGACCGAATGGATGGCCACCAGCCCCAGGACCACGAACAGGATGACGGCGAGCGGGACGAGGCGGCTTTCGCGGGCCCGGATGCGTTGTCCCCTATTGCGCAGCACCCACAGGAGGCCGAGCAGGCCGCCGAGATGGATGGCGGCGGTGAGACTGACCATGAAGGTCGCGAGCGCGAGGTTGGCAAACATGCGTTGTCCGACGGTTCCCGGATGAGCCCTGGAAGAGACAGGGTCGAAAGTTGGTGACGGTAACGTCGCCCGACTGGTTCAGCCATGCGCTTGCGGCGATCAACCCGCCGAAGTGTCGCGTCATTCGTTTCGCGCGCGCCGTCCCCTCCCGTCCCGACACGGGTCAAGGAACCGACGCGGTTTCTTCATGGGCCGGCAACATGCCCGGCATATGGGTTTTTACGTGGTGTCCCGGATTCGTAGCATCCTCGACCGGCGCGGGCCGTCTCTCGCCTGCTGGACGATCGTCGCCGCCGTGCTGGCCGGGGCCGCGATCGGCCGCGAGCCGGCCGTCGCGATCTATCTCGCAAGCTTCGTCTATTACGGCCTCTACTGGTACGCCTTCGCCTGGGGCGTCGACTCGTTTGAGGGCTTCAAGCGCGACGCGCTGCTGCTGAAGGCGGTGTCGGTCGCCGCGCTCGCCTTCGTGTACCTGCAGGCGCCGCCCGATCTCCCCTCGCTTGCCGTCATCGCGATGGGCATCCTCCTCAACGCCCGTGCCGCCGCGGTGCTGGGGATCGACCGCACCTATTACGGCCACGAGCTGGCCGGGCTGCCGGCGCGCCGGATCACGGCGTTTCCCTATTCCCTGATGTCCCACCCGATGATCGTCGGCAACGTGATGGCCTTCGGCGGCACCCTGCTCAACCCGGCCTTCCGCGCCGCCTGGTGGCCGCTCGCCGCGCTCCATGTCGTGTTGAACCTCGGTCTGCTCGCGATGGAGCGGGCGGGACCGGGCCGCAGGCCGGTCCTCCGGCTGGCGGGGCTCCTCGTTTTCGCGGTCACGGCGGCGACCGCAACGATGGCCGCCACGATGGCCGCCGGCCACCACGCCGTATCGAGCCGCCTCAGCCAGGAAACCTCGTGACCGACATTCTCGACTCCTCCGCCCCGGGTACGACGCGGGGCGCGGTCTCCACCCTGTTTCCCGCCACGATCGGCCGCTTCGAGAGCGCCGAAGACCGCGCCCTGATCGACGGCCTGTCGTGCTGGGTCGAGGATCATTTCCGCGAGCAGCTGGCCCGGCGGCCGTCGTGCCACGTCTACGTCTCGACGCTGCCCGCCGAGACCGTCGCGCGGATCGACCGGCTGCGCGACAGTCCGGTGATCCGCGAGTTGATCCTGCGCCAGGTTCCGGCCGGCAGCGGCTTCGAGCCGATGAAGCACACCGACGAGCTCTACATCTCGCACTACAACAAGGATCGCGGCGGCGACCAGGGCCTGTTCGACAGGCACTATGACGGCAACCTGCGCTTCCTGTCGTCGAGCATGGTCGTACGGGCGCTGATCTATCTCCAGTCCGACGCGAGCTACAAGGTGGTGTTCGGCGACAGCCGGGTGGAGAAGGCCTTCGGCACCTACGAGTTCGGCCTGCTCGACTTCCATCGCGAGCTGCACTGGGTCGAGGGCAGCTACACGCCGGGCGCGCCGCAGCGCATCCTGCTGAAGTGCAACTACCTCGTGACCGCCCCGGGCGCGGGCGTCCGCGGCCGGTTCGCGCTCGCGGCCAACACGGCCGTCTTCCACGTCGTGAAGGCGGCCATGGAATATTCGAAGAGCCCGCGCACGCCTGCGCAGAAGGCCGTGGGCCATCTGTGCAACCTGTTCCGCCGTCTCAACATCGTCCACCCGCTGGTGCCGTTCGCGGTCCTGGCCGCGGCCGCGACGGGCGTCGCCGCGCTCGCGCATTTCGTCGTCAACCTCTAGCGCCCCCCTCGAACGAAGGAAAACGCCATGACCGGATTCTTGGACGAGTTGAAGGTCCAGCGATGGGACGACCATCGCTACTACCATCACAGCAAGGTCAACCAGTCGCTGCACCTGTTGAGCGCGACCAGCTTCCTGTTCGCCTATGTCGTGGCATTCACCGATCCCGCCATGGCGGCCCTGATCGGCTGGCTGGTCGCGATGACGACCCGCCAGGTCGGCCATCTCTTCTTCGAGCCGCGCGGCTACGACGCCGTCAACCAGGCGACCGACGAGTACAAGGAGGAGATCAAGGTCGGCTACAACATCAAGCGCAAGCTGGTCCTGCTCGCGATCTGGGCGGCGTCGCCGCTGCTCCTGGTGGTCGATCCCACACTTCTGGGCGTCTTCGCCCCGCACGCCGACTGGACGGAGTTCATGACGCATGTCGGCGAGCTCTGGCTGGTCGTCGGGCTGTCGGGCATCGCCTTCCGCGCCCTCCAGCTGTTCGTGACCAAGGACCTCAGGACCGGCCTGGTCTGGGTGACGAAGATCGCCACCGATCCTTTCCACGACATCAAGCTCTATCACCGCGCGCCATGGGAGGTGCTGACCGGCCGCCACAGCCGGCACACGCCGGAGACCGTCGCGGCTCCGATCCTGCCGGATGAACTGCTGCCCGAGGTCATTCCCGAGCTGCCCGCGACCGTCGTCGAGGACGCGGTTGCCCCGGCCTCAAAGGGCGGCGTCTAGGGGCTGCGTCCCGCCGAGCCGTTCCTTGCCTCCCCGCGCCGGGAAGCCCAGCAGGTGCGACGCCATCTCGTGCAGGATGCGCCGCTTGATCGCCCGGTCGGTGGCCAGCGCGCCCGGCTCCCACCAGCCGTCGCGCTGCATCGCTTCGGCCGCCGCGACGAAGCGGTCGGCCACCGCCTGGAACTGCTCCTCGGTGAAGTTGAGGCTGAAGATCAGGCGGCCCGTGCCCACCCAACTCAGCGCGATGCCATGGGCCTTGAGGTAGTACTGGAACATCCAGTGATAGCGCGAGGCCGTCGTGTAGCAGACCGTCCAGATCGACGAGAGATGCCCGATGCGCACCGGCAGCCGCCGCTCGGCCAGCCTTCGGTTGAGATCGCCGGCCCGGCGGTCCCAGGTCTCGTCGAGGTCGCGATAGAGCGCCTTCATCCCGGGCAAGTCGAGATGGCGCAGGAACTCGTTCATCGCGCCCATGACGTACGGATGGGCGTTGAAGGTGCCGCGCGCGAAGCAGATGTCGGCCGGCCGGTCGTCGCGGAACCGTTTCATCAGCCGGTGGTCGCCGCAGACGACGCCGATCGGAAACCCGCCGCCCACCGTCTTGCCGTAGGTCACGAGGTCGGCCTCGATGCCGAAATACTCCTGGGCGCCGCCGGCTGCGAGCCGGAAGCCGACGAACACCTCGTCGAGGATGAGGACGATTCCGCGCTCGGTGCAGACCTGGCGCAAGGCCTTCAGCCAGGCGGCGTAGGCCTCGCGGCTGACGCTGCGGTCCGGCCGGCTGGCGACCAGGGTGGAATCGGCGGGCGCGCCCTGGTTGGGGTGCATGGCCTGGATCGGATTGACCAGCACGCAGGCGATGTCGCTGCGGCGGCGCAGGACGGCGAGCGTCCTCTCCGACATGTCCGCCAGGGTGTAGGTATCGTGCGCGGCCACCGGATTGCCGACGCCGGGCTGCACGTCGCCCCACCAGCCATTGTAGGCGCCGCAGAAGCGCACGAGGTGGGAGCGGCCGGTGTGGTAGCGCGCCAGCCGCACGGCCTGCATCACCGCTTCCGTGCCGGACATGTGGAACGACACTTCCGGCTTGCCGGAGATACGAGCCAGCCGCCGCGCATTGTCGGCCACGAGATCGGGATAGGCGCCGAGCACCGGGCCCAGCCCGGCGACCCGCTCGGCGCCGCGCTCCATGCAGCCCTTGTAGAAGTCGTAGCCCAGCAGGTTGACGCCGTAGGAACCGGTGAGGTCGAAGCGCGCCGTGCCGTCGAGGTCGGTCACCTGGACGCCCTCGGACGAGGCCACGAAGGCGCCGGCGGGCAGCACCGCCCGCACCCGCGGGCTGAACTGGAACGGGACGCGATAGCTCTCGGTGAACTGCAGATCGGAGATGTGGCGAGTCGCTTCCGAAGTCACCTGCAAGGTTCGTCCGTTGCCCGAGCGCAGGGTCTCCGCCAGCGCCTCGAAGCCCGCGCGTCGGCGGGTGGCGACGGCCGCGCTGGCATCGTCGGCGCGGAAGAACTGGTCGTCCCCGTAGACATAACGAGGGACCAGCCCGGCGACCCGCCGCGACATCCGCGCGTGACCGGCGAGGGAGCGGTGCTTGGCCCGCGAAAGCTGCAGACGGTCGCGCAGCTTCGGCCCCAGCAGCGCCAACGCCAGCCCGCCCGCGGCCAGCGCCGCCAGGGTCTCGCCATCCATCAGAGTCGTCATCCCGCTTCCCCGGAGTTGTCGTCGTGGCCAAGAGCGTGCATTCGCAACTGCTGAAGGTCCTCCAGCAGGAGGACATCAATTTCCTGCTGACCAACCGCATCCCGCGAAGGCTCGTGACGCGCTGGATGGGCTGGTTCAGCCGCATCGAGAGTCCGGCGCTGGCGCGCGCCTCGATCGCGGTCTGGCGGCTGTTCGCCGATCTCGATCTCACGGACTCGAGGAAAACGTCCTTCGGGAGCCTGCGAGACTGCTTCACGCGCGAGCTGCGCACCGGCGCCCGGCCGCTCGATACCGATCCGTCGGTGCTGGTCAGTCCCTGCGACGGGATCGTCGGTGCGTGCGGCACCGTTCGGGGGACCGAACTCTTCCAGACCAAGGGCTTTCCCTACCGACTCGAGGATCTGCTGATCGATCCGGCGCTGGTCGAGACCTATCGCGACGGCACCTACGTCACGCTGCGCCTGACCTCGAGCATGTACCACCGCTTCCATGCGCCGCACGACGCGACGGTCGAGCGGGTGACCTACGTGTCGGGCGACACCTGGAACGTGAACCCGATTGCGCTCAAGCGGGTCGAGCGCCTGTTCTGCCGGAACGAGCGCGCCGTGCTGCGGCTTCGCCTCGCGTCGGGCGACCATCAGGTGGCGCTGGTGCCGGTGGCGGCGATCCTGGTGGCCGGTATCCGGCTGCACTTCCTCGACGTCGTGATGAACATGAACTATCGCGGCGCGGCCGACATCGCCTGTACCACGCGCGTGCGACGGGGCGACGAGCTGGGCTGGTTCGAACACGGGTCCACGATCATCGTCTTCGCCCCGCGCGGCTTCCGCCTGTGCGACGGCATAGTCGACGGCACGAAGATCCGGATGGGCCAGCGCCTGATGGTTCTGCCCTGACGCGGCCGGGGAGCGGGAGGCGGACACTCCCTCTCCAGTGCAACAGTCCGGTTGCCGTCTCGTGAGTCTGGGATGTCATTTGGGTGACCGCAGTCCTGGCGGCGTCGTCGTGAGCGAAAAAAATTGCAGTAGAGCCGCAATTGGTTCATTTTGGTGTGAATTGTGTTTGGCGTTCCATACGCTTCGGGAGAGCATGGGCGATGGCCGTGCATTGGACGATCAATTCAGAGGCGAGGCTCTTCGAAGCCACCTGCACGGGCATGGTAGAGTCGGACGAAATTCACCGGATGCTGGATGTCCTGGTCGGCTCGAATGCGCTCGGTTACCGGAAGCTGTTCGACGGCAGCCAGGCGGATACCACGATGGGCGCGCTGGAGATCCTGAATATCGGGGTCCGGATGCGTACTCTCCACGGCGACGGCGCGACCCTGGGGCCCTTGGCCGTCGTCATCCCCGGGGACAAGTACCCGCTGCTTTCCCGGGTTCTCGGGATCCTCGCGACGCCCCGCCGGCCGATGCGGATCTTCAGCAGGACGGACAAGGCGCGAAAATGGCTTGAGGCGGCGTCGGTCCGGGAGCGCGTGCCTGCGCACTGAAATGCAGTGCAGGTGCGATAATCATGTACCCGCGTCAGCGCAGGAACTTCCTGAAGCGCCACAGCGACAGATAGAAGAACAGGCCACCGATGCCCAGCAGCGCCGCGAATTGCGGCCATGCGACCTCGATCCCGGCGCCTCGGAACAGTATGGACTGCGCCAGGATCACGAAGTGGGTGTTGGGCGCCGCCAGCATGATGTCCTGGATGAGCGGCGGCATGCTCTCGCGCGGCGTCGTGGCCCCCGACAGGATCTGCAGCGGGATCAGGACCAGCATCAGCAGCATGCCGAACTGCGGCATGGATCCCGCCAGCGTGGCTAGAAAAATGCCCATGCAGGTCGTTGCCAGCAGCTGCAGCGCCGCGCCGGCCATGAAGAGCGCGATCGATCCCTCGATGGGGACCCCGAGCAGGCCCTGCACGACGGCGACCAGCGACAGTCCCGACGCCACCAGCACGACCAGTCCCATCGACCAGATCTTGCTCAGCATCAGCTCCGCCGGCGTCACCGGCATGACCAGCAGGTGCTCGACGGTGCCGTGCTCGCGTTCACGGATCAGCGCCGTGCCGGTGAGGATGATCGACAGCATGGTGATCATCGAGATGACGTTTGTCACCGAGCCGAACCAGCTCTTGTTGAGCTGCGGGTTGAAACGGCTCCGGAGCGTCAGCTCGACCGGCAGGGTGGTCTGCCCGCGATAGCGCTTCATGAATTCCGCGACCTCGGCCGATACGATCGACTGGATGTAGCCGCTGCCGGTGAAGGCCTGCGAGACGCGCGTCGCATCGACGTTGAGCTGGATCTCCGGCGACCGCCCGGCGAGCAGGTCCTGCTGGAAGCGCGGCGGGATGTCGAGGGCGAAGGTGTCGATGCCGGCGTCCATGCGGCGGTCCATCTCGCTCTGGGAGATCAGCGCGGGGGGCATGAAGTAGGGCGGATAGAAGGCGCCGATGATGCGCGACGCCACCGGCGAGCTGTCCTCGTCGACGACCGCCAGGACGGCGCGGTTCAGCGTCTCTGGCATGGCGCGCGACGCGGTGTAGATCGAGACCGTGAAGGCATAGAGGATGAGCGCGATCAGCATCGGGTCCCGGGCGACGCCGCGCAGTTCCTTGATGCCGAGCTGGAGGATCTTGGAGGCGCGCATCAGGCCTCCTGCTTCCTCAGCAACGCGATTCCGAGGAGCATGAGGACCGGCACCGCGATCAGCAGGGGCACGAAGGCGCCGCCCAGCTCGTCGAAGCCCAGCCCCTTCGAGAAGGTGCCGCGGGCGATCGTCATGAAATAGGTCGCGGGATAGATCCGGCCGATCGCGGCGCCGGCTCCCTGCAACGACGAGACCGGGTCGATCAGGCCGGAATACTGCACGGCCGGTATGAGGGTGAGCAGGGTCGTGCCGAACAGCGCGGCGATCTGGCTCTTCATGAAGGTCGAGACCACGAGTCCCAGGGACGTCGTTATGGTGACGTAGATCAGGGCGGCGGCCGAGAGGGTGAGGAAGCTGCCCTTGAAGGGCACGCCGAAGACGAACACCGCGAAGGCGGCGAGGAGAAGGAAGTTCGCCATCGCCAGCACGATGTAGGGCAGTTGCTTGCCGAGCAGGAACTCGGTGCGGGTGGTGGGCGTGACGTAGAAGTTCACGATCGAGCCCAGCTCCTTCTCGCGCACCACGCTGAGGACGGTCAGCATCGACGGGATCATCATCAGCAGCAGCGGGATGATTGCCGGCACGATGGCCACCAGGCTGCGCACGTCGGGATTGTAGCGGTAGCGGATCACCAGCTGAAAATCGCCGGTCGCGGCGGTGCGGCCGTAGAGCTCGCGCGACTTCTCCGCCAGCCAGGCGGCATGCATGCCCTGGACGTACCCCCGCACCGTCTCGGCCCGGGTCGGCATGGCGCCGTCGATCCAGGCGCCGACCTCGACCGGCCGTCCGTGCGCCACGTCGCGCGCGAAGCCCGGCGGTATCTCGATGACGAGGCTGAGCTTGCCCTCGCGCATGCGGCGGTCGAGTTCGGCATGGTTGGCGACCGGCGGCTCCTCGGTGAAATACCGCGACCCGGCGATCTGCAGCGCATAGTCACGGCTGAGCCCGGTATCGTCGCGATCGAGCACCGCGAAAGACAGGTTCTCGACGTCGAGGTTGACGCCGTAGCCGATGACGAACATCAGGATGATGCTGCCGGCCAGCGCCAGTGTCAGGCGGATCGGGTCGCGGCGCAGCTCGAGCGACTCGAGGCGTGCATAGGCGAGCAGGCGCCCGATGTCGAAATGGGGCGAGGATCGCGCGGCCGCGGCGGGCTCGATCCCGGCCGTGGTCGCAGGTGCCGCGGCCGGCGCCTGGGATTTGCCGACCGCTTCCTCGAGATAGTCCGTGAAGGCCTGGTCCAGGCTGGGGGCCTTGCGCCGGGCGACGATCTGCGCCGGCGTGTCGCTGGCCAGGACGCGCCCGGCATGCATCAGCGAGATGCGGTCGCAGCGTTCGGCCTCGTTCATGAAATGGGTCGAGACGAAGATCGTCACGCCGTCGCGCCGCGAGAGATCGGCCAGGATCTTCCAGAAGGCGTCGCGCGCGACGGGGTCGACGCCCGAGGTCGGTTCGTCGAGGATCAGGATTTCGGGCGCGTGGACCATGGCGACGGCCAGCGACAGGCGCTGCCGCATGCCGAGCGGCAGGTCGTCGGGCCAGGCCTCCATGGACTGGGTGAGCTCGAAACGCGCGGCCATTTCCTCGATACGCGTCGGGATGAACTTCGGGTCGAGAGCGAACAGACGGGCATGGAGGTCGAGGTTCTGCCGGACCGTGAGTTCGGAATAGAGCGAGAAGGACTGGCTCATGTAGCCGACGCGGCGGCGCACCTCGGTGTCGTGCGCGTCGACCACTTTCCCGAACAGCCGCGCGGTACCGTCGGTCGCCGGCAGCAGGCCGGTCAGCACCTTCATGGTGGTGGTCTTGCCGCAGCCGTTCGAACCGAGAAAGCCGAAAATCTCACCGCGGCGGATGCGGAAGTTCACCCGGTCGACGGCGGTGAAGTCCCCGAACCGCACGGTGAGGTTCTCGGCCTCGATCGCGATTTCCGTATCCTTGCCGTCGACCAGCGGCGGGATGACGACGGCGCGGTGGCCGCGTCGCTTCTCCTCCGGCAGCAGGGCGATGAATGCCTCGTCGAGTGTCGCGGTGCCGGTGCGTGCGCGCAGCTCGGCCGGCGTGCCGGTGGCCAGGATCCGGCCGGCATCCATGGCGATCAGCCCGTCGAAGCGCGCGGCCTCTTCCATATAGGCGGTGGCTACCATCACGCTCATGCCGGCGCGCTCGCCACGGATCCGGTCGATCAGCTCCCAGAACTGCTGGCGCGACAGCGGGTCCACGCCGGTCGTGGGCTCATCCAGGATCAGCAGGTCCGGATCGTGGATCAGCGCACAGCACAGGCTGAGCTTCTGCTTCATGCCGCCGGAGAGTTTGGCCGCCGGCCGGCCGGCGAAGGGTTGGAGACCGGTGCTGGCGAGAAGGGCGTCGATGCGGCGCTCTCGTTCGCCCGGCGAGCCGCCGAACAGGCGGCCGAAGAAGTCGATGTTCTCGAACACCGACAGGGTTGGATAGAGGTTGCGGCCGAGCCCCTGCGGCATGTAGGCGATGCGCGGGCCGACCGCGCGGCGGTGGGCGGCGCTCGCCATGTCGCCGCCCAGCACGGTGACCTTCCCCTCCTGGATGGTGCGGACCCCCGCGATCAGCGACATCAGGCTCGACTTGCCCACGCCATCGGGGCCGATCAGTCCGATGATGCGGTTGGAGTCGAACTCCAGCGAGACCGAGTCGAGCGCGCGCGTGGCGCCGTAGGCGTGGCTGACCTTCTCCAGGCGTGCGACCGGGGTGGCTTTCACTGGGCCACCGGCTGCAGCCGGGCCGGCCATTCGACGGCCGGGTCGAGACGCACATAGGCGAGCCCGGGCAGGCCGGTCTTGACCTGTTCGATATACTTGCGGAGCAGGTCCTCGGGAATCTGCGCCTTGATGCGGAACATCAGCTTCTGCCGTTCCTCCGCCGTCTCGACCGTCTTCGGCGTGAACTGTGCGACGTTGGCCACGAAGCCGATGCGGGCGGGAATGACGTATTGCGGCCAGGCGTCGAGGACGAGGCGCGCCTCGGCCCCGATCGCGATGCGCCCGGCCTGCGCCGTCGGCAGGAAGAACGTCATGTAGACGTCGCCGAGGTCGACAAGGTTCAGCACGCGGCCGCCCGCCGCCAGCACCTCGCCCGGCTGCGCGACGCGATACTGCACGCGTCCGTCGCGCGGCGAGGTCAGGGTGCTGTCCTCGATGTCGGCCTTGATGGTGTCGATCGCCGCCCGCGCCGCATCGACCGCCGCCTCGGCGTCGACGACGTGCGCCCGTGCCGCGCTGAGCCCGGCTTCCGAGGCGGCGAACTGCGCCTTCGCGGCATTGACCGCCGCGTCCGCACCCTCGGCGCTCGCGCGATGATCGTCCAGGACCTGCTGCGAGACGGTGTTCGTCGTGACCAGCTTCTCAGACCGCTGAAGGCGCCGGGTCGCGGCGTCGAGTTCGGCCTCGCGCTGGGCAATGATGGCGATCGCGGCCTTGCGATCCGCCTCGCGCTGGGCGACCAGGCTGTTTGCCGTTTCGACCCCGATCAGCGCGCGCTTGAGTTCGGCCTCCGCCTGCCGGCGCCGGGCCTCGAGCTGGTCGGTGTTCATGCGGACGAGAATCTCGCCGGCTTTGACGAAGTCGCCCTCGCGCACGAGGATTTCCTTGATACGGCCGGGAATCTTGGCGGCGATGTCGATCTCGGTGGCCTCGATGCGGCCATTGCCGCTCACGATCCCGGCGGGCAGGTCGGAGCCGGAGAATCGCTGCCAGCCCCAGTAGCCCAGTGCCGCCATGACGACCGCTGCTCCCACCAACAGCCACGATCGGCTCGATTTCGACATCGCTTACTCCTTCAGGCCGGTCATCCTCCGTCGTCGAATTCGGCACTCGCGCCTGCCGGCGTGGCCCGCCGGTCTCCCGCTACCAATTAGACGAGGCGGGCCCATCGGGAATTGATGCAGGTCAATGTTCGATGGACGCGCGCCTTGCGCCAGGGCCGCAATGCCGGAAAAATCCGCGCCGCATCCATCAGTCAAGCGGGAACAAGAGCCATATGCAGTTCGATGACGTGATCCTCGGCCGCCGCAGCATCCGGGGTTACAAGCCCGATCCGGTTCCAAGGCCGCTGATCGAGGAAATCATAGGGCTGGCGATGCGCGCGCCCTCGTCGATGAACACCCAGCCGTGGAACTTCTACGTCATTACCGGCGAACCGTTGAATCGGATCCGCGCCGGCAACACCGAGCGGATGCTGGCCGGCATCCCGCAGTCGCGGGAGTTCCGGACGGGACAGCCCTTCGCCGGCGCCCACCGCGACCGGCAGGTCGGCGTCGCCAAACAGTTGTTCTCCGCAATGGGAATCGCGCGCGACGACAAGGAGATGCGGCAGGACTGGGTGTTGCGCGGGTTCCGCCAGTTCGACGCACCGGTCTGCATCATCGTGACATATGACCGAGTGCTCGACGGCAGCGACGACACGCCGTTCGATTGCGGCGCCGTGACGACGGCGCTGGTGAACGCCGCCTGGTCGCGCGGGCTCGGTGCGGTGATCAACAGCCAGGGCATCATGCAGTCGCCCGTGGTGCGCGAGCATGCCGGCATCGCCGATGATCAGGTCATCATGAAGAGCGTCGCCCTCGGTTGGCCCGACGAGAGCTTCCCGGCCAACGCCGTCGTTTCCGAACGGAAGTCGGTCGGTGAGGCCACGGTGTTCGTCGGCTTCGACGGCTAGGTTTGCCGTCGTCTCTCCTCCATTGACCTGAATCAAACGGTCTTGGCGACCACGCTGTTAGGTTGATTTCCGCAGCGGAGGTGCGGCCTTCGCCTGGCGCGAAAGCGCCCTTCGGGGGGAGGGGAGAACCGATGGCGGAAGGGCCGGGCGGCTACGACGACATCGATGCGCATGTCGAAAGGCTGAAGGCTGCCGGCCTCGTCTTCTCGATCGACAGCGCCATCGACAAGGACACCGAGATGCATCCGCTGGTACGGTGGCAGTATCGCGGCGGCATCGCGGAAGCGGATCGCAAGGCATTCCTGTTTAGTAACGTCGTCGACGCCAAGGGGCGCTCCTATCCCGGCGCCCGCGTCGTCATCGGCGCGCTGGCCGGCAACCGGCGGATCTACGCGCTCGGCATGAAGAAGCCCGAAGCGGAGATCGGCCAGGTCTGGCTGGACGCGATCGCCCATCCCATTGCACCGCGGCAGGTGGCGGCGGCAGCCTGTCAGGAGGTGGTCGAGACTGGCGGGGCCCTGTCGCAACCCGGCCATGGGCTGGACGCCCTGCCAATTCCGATCTCGACGCCAGGTTACGACACGGCGCCCTACCTCACGGCGGCACTGTGGTTCACCCGCGACCCCGACAGCGGCATCCAGAACATGGGCCTCTATCGCGGCAACCTGAAAGCGCCCGATCGCCTCGCCGTGATGATGGAGCGCTCGACGCTGGCGGGCGGCGGCGTGCATTGGTTCAAGTACCGCGAGCGGGGCCAGCCGATGCCGGTGGCGGTGGTGCTCGGCGCCCCACCGATCGTGGCCTTCGTCGGCCCGCAGAAGCTGCCGCTCGATTGCGACGAGCTCACCGTGGCCGGCGGGCTGGCGGGATGCCCCATCAACGTCGTCAGGTGCAAGACGGTGGATCTTCTCGTTCCGGCGGAATCGCAGGTCGTGATCGAGGGTCTGATCGACACCGATCGGCTCGAACCCGAGGGTCCGTTCGGCGAGTCGCACGGCTACATGGCGCTCGAGGAATTCAACTTTTCGATGCGCGTGACCGCCATAACCCGGCGACCAGCCTACACCATCACCTCGATCATCTCCCAGGTCACGCCGAGCGAATCGAGCGTCATCAAGAAGGTGGCCTACGAGCCGCTGTATCTCGCGCATCTGCGCGACGCCCTGAACATCAAGGGCGTCGTGCGCGTCTCGATGCACGAACCCCTGACCAACCTCCGGCCGTTCGTCTTCCTCATCCTGAAGAAGGGCACGCCGAAGTCCGAAGTCT
>VFQN01001085.1_pt1 | contig 47717 bp, 41 predicted proteins | sample 3512371 | NCBI WGS metagenome assembly VFQN01 (sample SAMN10412370, study PRJNA504923) | tailings metagenome | isolation source: Replicate 2 from Balatoc abandoned mine | place: Philippines: Itogon, Benguet | collected 2017-08-28
GGCACGAGGGGCGGGAGGGGGGGGGGGGGGGGGGAAGGGAGGAAGGAGGGAAGGAGGGGGGGCGGGGGGGCGGGAGGAGGGGGGGGGGGGGGGGGGGGGGGGGGGGGGGGGGGCGCAGGGCGAGCGGAATTTGATGGACATCCCTTCATACGGGCACTCTGACCCGCTGGGTGTGGCTACCTTGAATCTTGTCTAACCAGGCTAGCGCTGGTATCCATTATGCACACAGAAGGTACCATTGGCGGCGGTGCATGCCGGAGGGTGTTGCTAAAATCAGCACAAGGCAGACGGGCCACATTCGCTTCCTCGTGCGCACATGGGCAGGTGGACGATGCACGTGGCGGAGCTTGATGCGACATGTGGCCGTGGAAGGCGCACACACTGCATTGCTACATTCTGTGCGCGCTTGTGTGCAGTGCAGTAGCTGTCTGAACCCCTTCGTGTTGACCACCAATGCTCAGTATATGGTCTGGTAAGGTCTACGCCATTTCGTTGGAATAGCTCTGCGGCTGCATGCTGAGGCCTGACGGCACGTGCAGCTTGTTGGCGCGCGTGGGTTACAGTTACAGTTACAGTTACAGTTACAGTTACAGACCCCAATGGGGTACGTCCGGAGAGCCACGGGGGCCATAAGGACGATTAGTGCGGTAAAATAACTAGTGTGCGGGCGGGAGAACGGGGCTTATGTGGGGCGGGCCCAGCAGGCTGTGCCGGTATCTCGTGCGTTCCTGGGAGCAAGGCCCTTACCGATGTCACTGCGTGGGCACATACCGGTACGCACACTTGAGCCGGTGGGCTTTGACGAAGGGTAACGAAGGGGCAGGAAAATTAGTATGGGATGCTTGCCATGCATGGCTTCCCTACGTCTGAGCACTCGTGCAACGGGTGCTTTCAATGCACAACGCTGCGGTACGGCGTGCAGGCCGGGAGAGTTTCCATTCACATTGCCGGCACCGTTACTTGAATTTTTCCACTTCTCGGTTCCTTAAAAGCAAACGGTCTTGGTTAGTAGTGACGCTGCGTCTAGACCAGTATTTCACAGTGCGGAGGTTTGGCGGCAGGGGGGTTGGGGGGCAAGCAGGGGAGGCCCCGAGCAGGGCCCGAGCGCCGAGGCGCCCATATCGCCCAAATCGCCCATACACATGGCAGCGTAAAGAAAGCGCATTCATCAACTTGTCAGAGCTCAGTGACCCAGGGGCCTGCAGCAGGAAGTTGGAAACCCCGACATGACGCAAATAGCGCGTTGCATTTCTCACGGTCCCCAAAGGTCAGCTACAACGATCGATATGAGTCTGCAGCCACTGGACAAACGGACAAGGGACGCAGGCCGAAGGGCCTGTGCGCAGCTCGTCCGCGCGGTGTCCTCGGGGACCTTGGCGCCCCTCCAGAGGGCCGCCGCGGGCTCTGTCCTAGCGCGACTTCATGAATTGGTGGTCAAGGATGGTTATATCATCATAGCGGCGCTAGATTACTTCGACGATGCCCGCGCAACCGTTTCAGCCCTTGCCGAGGTCTACTCGGTTTCGCTTCGGGAGGTCACGACGCCGACCCCAACGCCGGGACCAAGCGCTGCTGGCGAGGATCAAGCGCAGCTCAAGGAGAGCAAGCACATTCCGGGCGCTGGGGCTCGCAAACCCCATGCCGCAGCAGCGTATGGCCAGCGACGCCCCGGCAGCGGCAGGGACGACAGCCAAGGCACCGCGAGCGGCTCTGGCACAACGGACGGTGGGGCAGCAGCTGGCCACAGCGCAGGCCCCTTTCCGGAGGTCTGGGTACCGCTGCTGGTGGACAGCTCGGCGGTCGTGGCGAACTGCCTGCGCATGGGCGTCTTCACCATCAACCCCACAGGAGTTGCGGAGTTAAACGCTGATTGGGAGCGGCGGGTGAGGCAAATTTACGCCTGCGGCACGGCCCTGTCGTCCGCCCTGCTGCGCTCCGACGCCCTGCCCGCACTCAGCCGCCTGCTCTCCGCCGAGGCGCAGCGCGGCCCCGCCCGAGCGCTGCTGACCCCCCGGCAGCTGGCCATGTGCCTCCAGCCACTTGCTGCACTCCTCCCCGCGGCTCACAAGTTCTACAACGTGCCTCTCCCCGTCAGCCCACAACGTCTGCGTCAGCCCTATCCCCCAGCACCCAACAGCCCAACCACCGCCACCACCGCCGCCACCACCCCAGCTCCCTCGCCCGTGCCACCAACGCTTACCCCGACACCCGGCACCAGTACCCGGCCCTCAGCTGGACCCTCCGCCGCAACCTCTGCAGCTGCCAGCTCAGACGAGACCCAAACGATCTCATCTACGCTCCACACTGCGGCCGGCGAGCCCCGAGGCTCGGCCGCCGCGCCTGTGCCCCAGGGCTGTGACCCTACCGCAAGCAGCTCTTCCCCAGCGTTGCCGACACCCCAAAAGCCCCAGTGCCTGGGAGCCACAGTTCTTATCGCCGTGGCGGAGAGCGGTGTGGTGGAAGCGGCGTGCAGGGCAGCGGTGGGGGCGCTGGAGCAGGGGGGACGCGGGTGGCAGCAGCAGCAGCAGCAGCAGGGCGCCGCCTGTGCGACCGGCGGCGACCGTGAGGAGCTCGTCAGGCAGCTGCTGGAGGTGCCGCGGCGGTTGGTCGAGTCATTGCAACTTGCCGCTGCTGAGATGCTGCCCAAGGAGCCTCTGCAGACCATTTTTATGGGGCCATGCGTGCAGGTGCGGGGTGCCAGGTCAACGGATGATGCAGGCCTCACTTTGTGTTCTGCTGGATGTTGAGGAATTATCATTCAATTTGACATACGCATGCATTGCGGTTCCATCGCAAGAGACATAGCGGTGTCGCAGGAGTGATTGCTGCGAAAGGAACCAGCCGCCCTGGTCTCCACCGCTGTCTCTTCTGTCCAACAGGCCCCCTTACTGTACCCCTTGCATCTACCATTCCCCGCAGTACGTCCTGGCGGCGCACTCCGTGTCCCAGCTACACGCCGTTGACGGCGGTACGACGTACGGGTTGCCGTACGACTGCCTGATGCCGCCTGTACAAGAGGAGGGCAAGGCCGAGCTGTCGTGCAAGGGCGCCCTAGATGCACTGTACTGGTGGAAGCGCACGTGCGCCTGCGGTGGCTTGCAGCCGGGCCCCTGGCCCCTGTGCCCCCGTGGCCTGTTCGAGCTGTGCCTGCGGGAGGCGGAGGTGGCGGCGGACTGCTGGCGGCGGCGCAATGGGCTGCCCGCGGTGGCGGAGGCGGCAGGTGGGTCGGCGGGGGATAGCGGCCGCGGCGGCAGCAGCAGTAGCAACAAGGCCGCCAGCAGCAGGAGGCAACGCGAGCAGAGCAAGGTGACACGTGGGGATAATAACGGGGAGGACACGGGGCGTCAGGCAGGCCTGTGCCCCACAGGCGATGTGGGCAGCGCAGCAGTAGTCGGGGGCAGCAGCAGTTCCGCTGCGGCCGACCGGCCCAGGGTCACGCTTGACCCCAGCCACTGCCCCGAACTAGCCATGCAGGCTATAGCGTGCAGCCGGGCGCTCATGAAGAGCAGCTGCAGGGCTGGAGTTGGGGCTGGGGAGGCAACGGCAAGTATGCCGAAGGGGAGCGGCAGGCGTGCAAGCAGCAGCGGCGGGACGGACAGCATGGCCAGTCATAGGGGCAACACTGGCGTGGGCGAGGGAGACCGGGGGGCCGCTGGCGGTAGCCTTGATGGGCAGGGGGATCGCGGTGGCGGGAGTGGGGACGGCATGCAGGAAGCAGCAGCACACGAGCAGGCGGGCCTGGTTGCGAGCGTGGGGCTCAGTGGCGGCGACAGGGCAGGCCAGGGCGGCAGGGCAGGCACGGGAACCGGTAGCGGAGGGCGCAGCAGTGCAGAGGAGGCGGCATGCGGCAGCGGCAGCAGCGGTAGCGGTAGCGGTAACAGGTGCCCGGCCGCGTGGGTGTGCAATGGCGGTCCGCTGGCGCGGCGCTGGTGGCGGGCGGCGGTGGCGGCGGTGCACTGCGCAATGGACGAGCTTGAGGTTGTGGGCTCGCAGAACGCAGCCAGCTGTGTGGGTCAGGTGCTGGACCTGTCGCTGGCCATGCCCGTGTCCGACACAGGTGGGGGAGCCACCACGTTAGATCGCACCCTGCTCAGCTCTTGACCCGTGCGTAGTGTGCACTCCGCATGCCGTGTAAGAAGTGCGGTGCATTGCAATGCATACCTGCATTGAGTTGCCGTACGTGAACTTGTCTTGAGCGCCGGCAACGCTTCCAAGCCACGCATAGCATGCTGCCCTGTCGTACGTGAGGTTGCCAGACCTTTTGTGGGCTACCAGGTCAATTTTGCCCAGGTAGCATGCAATGCGCTTCGCGTAAGCCTGCTTAGGAGCGTGAACCTGGATATATACTCTCATCTGCATTCTGCCTCCGCTTTGCCCGCAGGCCCTGCCCTGCCCGCCGCCCCTCCCGCTGCCCTCGCCGCCGCCCTGGACGCCGGCTGCCTGCCCTGCCTGGAGCGCACACTGCGCACCTGCTTTCGCTCCTAGCAACACGCTTGCTGAGGCAATGCGAGTGTGCGGGGACTTGTTTGGCGGTAACGCTGACACGAGTTGGCCCCTGCTCCTGGCGTTCAGCGATGAGAGGGAGGCGGCGGCGTTCCTGGCCACGGCGGCCAAGGTGGCGCGGCGGGCGTGCCCGGAGCGGGCCAGGGCGGGCAAGGACCGCAAGGCATGCGCTGCAGTCATGGGTTGGCTCGAGGGAATATCTTTAAACTTATGGCGGGCAGCAGACCATGTTGCACTGCGGGTAGCGGTCGAGCTTGGTTTCCGGAATGAAGAGCCGTCCGCACCGGTGCAGGAGCGAGGGATGGAGACAGAGGCCTCTGTTGGTACCGGCGGAGGCGGAAACGGCGGTGGCAGCGGCGACGACGGTGGCGCTGGTGGCGGCCCCATCCGCGCTAGCGGCAGTGGTGGAGGCGAGAACGATGGCAGCACCAATGACCACGGCAGCAGCGGCGGCAGTGGTAGCATAGGTGATGGCCGCTGTGTCTATGGCCGTGCTGAAGACAGTGCCAACGGGGCGGGGGCCTGTGGCGGGGAGAGCGACGTCCGTAGCAGTGCCCGTACCAGCGGCGTCAGCTGCAGTGACGGCGGCGACAGCGCCAGAGGCAGCGGAAACGAGGGCTGCGGTGACCGACTTGGTGGAGACGGTAGCAGCCGCAGCGGTGGTGGGTGCACAGACTCGGGCACCTGGGGTGGCGGTGGCAACTTGACCGCTTGCGCTACCGCTGCCACTACCCACACCGCCGGCAGCCTGTCGCCTCCGGAGAAGCAGCTGATGCGGCTGCTGTCGTTCGCCCTGCGGCTGTGGCTGCCGCTCTGGCTGGACCTGGCGTCGACGATGATCTCGGATGGGCGGCTGACCAGGTCGTGGCGCGGGTGGGTGCACCGAGCCTTCGAGCTGCTGGATTTCGTGCAGCACATGTGTGCGGATGCTTTTGAAAAGAAGGACTTGCACAAGGCGGAGAGCTGGCGCAGCATCGTCGGCAGAAGCGGGGACGAGGTGGAGGGGATGCTGGAGGGTTGCCGTAGGTTGCTGGAGCGGGAACAGGCGGCGGCTGGGGTGCTACCTTTGAGAGAGAGGAGCACCCGCGTGCGAGAGGAGCTGTACATGAAGATAGAGGAGGTGCGGGAGGCGGCAATGGTATTAGGTGCCGATTTGCAGGAGGCCATGGTTGCGCGTGGACAGGTGGAGGGCGGGTGGAAGGGGCCGTGGCCCCTGGTTGGGCTGGAGCTGCTGGCCCCACCGTGCGACGCGCGGCAGGTGCTGCCCTGCTGCAGCAACCCGCGCTGTGCGGAGCTGGCGGGGGACAGCGAGGCGGGCGTGGTGCTGAGGCGGTGCGGCGGGGCGTGCGGCGGGGCGGCGGCCTACTGCTGCGCGGCGTGCCAGAGAGCGCACTGGGCGGCGGGGCACAGGGAGGAGTGCGTGGGGAACAAGGCGGAGGCTCGAGTGGCTGGTACTGGGTAGGAAGGTTGAAGGGCTATGGAAGCCAAGACGGGCAGGGGTGCCAATCAGCGGATGAGTGCAGGGGAGGGGGCGAGGGGCTAGCTGTCTGCGGCTGGGGAGGGCAGTCGTAAGGGTAACGGACTGTACTATGACAAGTGCAGACAGGGGTGAAGCGGTTGGGCAAGTAGGGCTCATGCGGCCAGGGCAGGCCAGCTGGGATAGGTCTTGGATGTTGGTTGGAGCGAGTGCGAAGGCACCGGCGCTGCTGATGTGGGCACACCAGGCCAGGTGGGCACATGCTGCCGCATTGGGCCTGTGACTTGTAGTGTACAACAGCATATTGTACCGGTCCTGCAACACATGACACGCGCCAGGTATGGGGCCAGCGCTGGGTGACTGGCGGGCCACGTGGTGTCTGGCACACCTGGACTGAGTCCCTACGAATTGCGGCGGCCAGACGCGGCGCTCAGTTTGTGCACTTACATGTTTGATCACTGTGTTTTCGTTCAGTAATGGTAGTCACATCGTACATCGGTCCCCGTCCTTGTACGGCTGGATGGGCTGTAAGGCTTGCGGCGGAGAGCAGTGTAGGACAGGGTGCCCTGGTGTAGGACGCAATACCCAAGCGTTCCTGCGTGCTGGCACGACAGTACGGCGTTTGGCCAACCGATTCGTTTGTACGATTAAGACTCAAGGCATATGCACGGAGTCGTCGGCTTCCCCATGCATGAATGCGGCAATGCGCTGCTCTTGCTATGATCGGCAGCAGGGGTTGGGGCTTGGGCACCCGTACTGCGGTAGTACTGTCGGTGCCGTTATGCTAGGCAAGCACGCCTCCGCGCCAGCCAGGTGTGGCTTCCCTGGCAGCTTGGGCACCGATGTGCCCTAGAAGCTTGAAAGTCCACTAGATGCTGTGCACATCACCTGCATTCCTGTTACAGTATGACCAGTCGAGCATGACGCGAACTGCTGCTGCGGCACGTGCTTTTTGTGGGTGCCTGTAGCAATACGGTACTTAGCCAAAGCTGCCTACCTCCCGTGTCTACCTCCCCACGCCGCTCCCGGCACACAAGCTGCAGCTTGGACCACATTGTATGTTCGCATCTTTGAGTCCTCGAAGCCAGCTATCATCGCGACACACGGTGCACCTCCTTGTACCGTACTCAGGGGAGCCCCCCTAGTTGAGTTCCAATGTGCCCGGTCGCCGACAAACACACAGTCGCCGGGATCAGGTCGCGTCTAATTTCAAAAGTTGGAATTCAACGTCGCCGCGTAATGTGTCCAGTCGTTCAGCAAAGCCACTAAATTGCTAAATTGCTGAGTATGTTGACAGCCCCAGCGCGTATGTGTCTTTGTCTATCAGTTAGGGTTCTTCGTGCTAATATACAGCGTGACTATAGTTTAAGTGTCGACAGCGGTAGCGGAGTTGCGAAGAGCTTCGCGCAAGCAGTGTATCGAGCGCGGGCACTCCGGCACAGCACGGAACTGCGGAACCGACTGGCACGTATGTGGAAATGCTCCAGGCATTTCACAATGCCTATCGGCGCTGGAGCTGCGGGAGGCAGTTCTTTGGCAGCCACGTGTGCGCAACCTCGCTGCACAAATTCTCCTCAGTTCTCCTGCACGCCTGCGGCCAGCATGGGCTCCAGACGACACCCATTGGCTACTTTACCAAATTGTTCGAGGCGAAGGATAGCGGGCTGCAGCAGCTTGCACGGGCCATGGGAGTGGAGCTGGCGCAGGTGGGCAAGGAGGCCGACGCCGTGCTGACCCGAAACCTGGGCAGCCTGAAGAAGGAGGTCAACGGTGTGCGGAGCTGCATCACCCCGCGCTGGAGCCGGCGTGCCCGCAGGCGTGCCGCATTGCGCGCGCCTACGAGGCCATCAAGCGTGCTTTTCCGGAGCATTTCACGTGAGGTGAGTAGACACAGTCGGGGTTGTGCAGTAGTGTAGCAGCAGGTGAGGTATTTCAGGAAAGGGGAGGCCCCGCGTGCTTAGACCGCAGCAGCATGCACGGGGACTGTACTGGCGGAGGGGCTCAGCTAGGGGCGCAGGAAGGGCACGCACTTGGGCTGCACCGACATGCATGGTGCACCTCTTGGCTCCTGGAACACTCTGTTTTGCAGTATGCCCTGGCCGCCCACCCCATGTAACAGCTGTGCGCCGTGTACGGCGGTGCAACGAACGGCCTGCCGTACGACGGCATGCTGCCACCTGTACGGGAGCTGGGCGGGGTGGACCTGTCCTGCCATTGCCTGGCAACTGCCACGTGCTGGTGGATGCACGTGTGCAGGACGGGTGGCTTCCCGCCCTGCCGTTCGCCGTACCCTCGGCCTTTGTCCCATCCGCAGCATGTTTGAGCTGTGCCTGCGGGAGGCGGAAATGGCGGCGGACTGCAGGCGGCGGCGTAACGGGCTGCCCGCGGCGGCGCCGGCAGTGGCGGCGGCGCCGGCAGTATCGGCGGCGGCAGCAAGCAGGGCCGGGGCCAAAGGCAGCGGTGGCATGGGTGCCAGCAGAAATAGCAGCAAGGCCGCAAGCAGCGGGAGGCAGCTCGGACAGGGCAAGGCGGTGCTTTGTGCTGCTGGGGAGGGCGCAATCAGACTGCCACCGGTTGCAGCGGCAGCGGCGATGCGCGTGGTGCCAAAGGCAGCAGCGGAAGGGGTTCGGGGACCACAGATGGGGGCGGGGGCAAGGGTGAGGCGGCGTGGCTGGGTGACGACGGGCCACTGTGTCCCGAGTTCGCCATCCAGGCCATGGCGTGCAGCAGGGCGCTGATGGAGAGCAGCTGTGGTGTAGGGGCTAGGAGTGCTGCGTGGCTGGGTGACGACGGGCCACTGTGCCCCGACCTCGTCATCCAGGCCATGGCATGCAGCAGGGCGCTGACGAAGAGCAGCTGTGTTGTTGCGGCTAGGAGTGCGGCGTGGCTGCGTGACGGCGGGCCAATGGCTCGGTGCGGGTGGCGGGCGGCGGTGGCGGCGATGCGCTGAGGCCTGGACAACTTGGACCACGGTGCAGCGGAGGGCAAGCGCAGCGGTCAAGTCCTGGCTGTGCTGCGGCAACCCTACTGCTGCGCGGCGTGCCGGAGGGCGCATTGGGCGGCGGGGCACAAGGCGTGCAAGAGGAGCGGCGGGGAGCAGGCTGGGGCAGCGGCATGCCCGTGGCCCCAGGCTGTGGTGGTGGCCTTATAACACAGGCGAGTTTGGGCAGCAGGGCGTTAGGGACATGGCGACAGGGAGCAGCAAAACTGTAGATCTGCTTGCCCTTGCTTGCCCACGTCCGTGTCACGCCCAAGCAACTACCATCTGCGCGCACAATACCGTATAAAGTTTAGGGAAACGCACGTGCCGCAACTTGGTGCGTATCCCTAGCTCATGATGACACGTGTGCTGGTGTGCATATGCCATCGAAACGGACAGTGGGTGTGCCAGCCTTGCCATGCGCACAACCGCACACCGACCGACCTCTCATGTCTACTGTTCATTCCGGCAAAGGCTAAGGCGCTCAATTGGTTGTACGGCGTGCAGGTTTCATTATCGTCCAGGTTGGTACTTGTCTTTACCACTCTTCGCGTTTTTGCTTTCTTGCAACTGCAGGATGTGCATCACCCTTAACGTTGGTGACCCAAAGGGCCTGCAGCAGGAAGTGACGCAAATCAACGCAAAGGGTGCGTTGCCGGTAACCTTGCTCACACTCCTGGGGGAGAACAAAATGATCCCCAAAGGGTTAGACAAACGGAGAATGGACGCCGGCAGGAAGGCCTGCGCGCAGCTCGTCCGCGCAATGTCATCCGCGACACCCGAGCCCCTCCGGAGGGCAGCGGCGGGCTCTGCTTTGGCGCGACTCCATGAACTGCTGGTCAAGGATAATTACATCAGTATAGCGGCGTTTGAGTCTTTCGAGGATGCCCGCGCAACCGTTTCAGCCCTGGTGGAGGTCTATTCGGTCTCGCTTCGGGAGCTCGCGACGCCGCCCCCAACGCCGGGACCAAGCGCGGCTAGCGACGAACAATCTCAGCTCAAGGAGGGAAAGGACGTTCCGGGTGCTGAGGTTCCAAAACCCAAGGCTGGAGACTCCTGCCAGCAACCGCCGAACAGCACCAATGACAGCCGCTGCGCCGGGAGCGGCAGCAGCAGTGCGGGCGCTGGGGCAGCAGCTGGAGACAGCGAAGGGCCCTCCCCGGAGGACTGGGTGCCGCTGCTGGTGGACAGCTCAGCGCTCGTGGCTAACTGCCTGCAGCTGGGCGAATCCAAGATAGATACCACAGCAGTGGCGCCCGGTGCAGACACTGCTTTGCAGCGGCTGTTGAGGCTTGTACACGCCTGCAGCGTGGCCATGTCGTCCGCCCTGCTGTTCTCCGACGCCCTGCCGGCCCTCAGCCGCCTGCTCTCCGCCGAGGCGCAGCGTGGCCCCGCCCGGGCGCTGCTGACCCCCCGCCAGCTGGCCACGTGCCTCCAGCCGCTCAGCGAGCTCCTCAAGGCAGCGCACAAGTTGCCAGGCGTGCACCAGACCGTCGACCCGCCATTGTTGCGTGAGCATCGCCTCCCAGTGCCCAGCAGCCAACCCACCGCCACCACCCGCACCACCCCAGCTCCCTCACGCGTGCCACCAACGCCTGACCCCACGCCGGCACAATCGTTCCGCCCGCCGCGGGCCCCTCCGCCGCCACCCCTGCAGCCGCCAGCTCAGCTCAGGCCCAAACAAGCAGCTCTACACCCTTCGCTGCGGCCGGCGAGCCCGGAGGCTCAGCCGCCGCGCCTGTGCCCCAGGGCCTTGACACCACCGCAAGCAGCCCTTCCACGGCGCCGCCCACAACCCAGATCCAAGAGCGCCTGCGAGCCGCAATCCTTACTGCCACGGTGGAGAGCGGTGTGGTGGAGGCGGCGTGCAAGGCGGCGGTGGGGGCGTTGGAGCAGGGGGAAGGCGGGAAGCAGCAGCAGAAGGGCGCGGCCTGTGTGGCCGGCGGCGACCGTGAGGCGCTCGTCATGCAGCTGCTGGAGCTGCCACACCAATGGCTCACGCCATCGCCACTTGCCACCGCTGGGATGCTGCACGAGGGGCCTCTGCGGTCCATTTTCATGGGGCCGTGCGTGCAGGTGCGGGGTGCCGGACAACGGATGATGCAGGCCTCAACGTATGTTCTGCTGTATATACACCTGTCTAAGACCAGACGTTGTAGGACGTTGACGTGACGTTGACGTGACGTTGTAGGACGGAACCTGGTCTTGGAGGAGGGGTTGACATGTCCGTCTTTGCCTCAACGTGTCTTCTGCTGTATGACAACACTCGGTCAAAATACTCGCTCTTGCGTGTCTATGCGTTGGGGCTCGTGCTTGGCCTCAGCTTCAATTACCTTGCTGCCGTATCGCGGTTTTGTTGCGCAAAGGCATGACGGTGTCTCACTTGTTGCAGAAGGAACGAGCCGCCCTGGGGTCCACTGATGCCTCCACTCCAAATTGCCCCCTTACCATACTCCTGCTCCTACCCCTCCCTGCAGTACGCCCTGGCCGCCCACTCCGTGTCCCAGCTGCACGCCGTGGACGGCGGCACGACGTACGGCCTGCCGTACGACAGCCTGTTGCCGCCCGTACGGGAGGAGGGAACGGCCGAGCTGACGTGCAACGGCGCCCTTGACGCATTGCACTGGTGGGTGCACACATGCGCCTCCGGCAGCCTTCCGCTGCCCCCCCGCGGCCTGTTTGAGCTGTGCCTGCGGATGGCAGAGGTGGCGGCGGACTGCTGGCGGCGGCGCAGCGGGCTGCCCTCGGCGGCGACGGCGGCGGCGGCAGGCGGATCAGCGGGGGACAGCGGCAGCGGTGGCAGCAGCAGTAGCAGCAAGGCCGCAAGCAGCTTAAGGCATCGACAGGGCAAGGCTGCTGCACTTGAAGCTACCGAGGAGGCCACGGGGCACCAGGCAGGCCTGTGCCGCACGGGGTGCGGCGCCGCTGCCAGCACCGGCAAGGCTGCACGCAACGGGAGGCAGCAACGACAGGGCAAGGCGGCGCTTGAGGTTGACACGGTTGGGCTTTGCCTCTTGGGCGGCGCTGGCAGCACAGCAAGCGGGGGCAGCGGCAGTCCCGCTGCAGACCCGCCCAGGGCTACACTCGAGCTCAGCCAGTGCCCCGCATTAGCCATGCAGGCAATGGCCTGCAGCAGGACGATCATGGAAACCAGTTGCCGGTCTGGAGCTAGGGTTGGGGAGGCAAATGCTGGTGTGTTGAGGCGGAGCGACAGCGGTGCAACTGGTAGCGACGGGGCCCACCGCATCGCCAGTTCCAGCGGCAACACGGCTGTGGGCGAGGGAGACGGGGGGGCTGGTGGCGGCAGCCTCGACGGCAGCGGGCGCGGCGCCCCGGGCGATGAGAGTGGAAACGGCATGCAGAGCAGCAACAGCTTCCTCGAGGAGGCGGGCGGGAGTGCGAGCGTGGGAGTCAGTGGTAGCGGCAGTGCAGACACGGGAACCGGTAGCGGAGGGCGCAGGAGTGCAACGGAGGAGGCATGCGGCAGTGGTAGCAGCGGTAGCGGTAGCGATGGCGCTAGCGGTAACAGGCGCTCTGCGGCTTTCCTGTGCGAAGGCGGTCCGCTGGCGCGGCGCTGGTGGCGGGCGGCGGTGGCGGCGGTGCATTGCGGGATGGACGAGCTTGAGGCTGAGGGTTTACGAGGCGCCGCCAGCTGTGTGGATAAGGTGCTGGACCTGTCGCTGGCCATGCCCGTGTCCGACACAGGTGGGAACCACCTTACCATTGCACCACCATACTGGGACAGCCCCTATGCACCTTGTGACCATACATGCACGGTGTGCGCTCCGCATGACGTATTTGAAGTGCAGCACCTGGCATCGCACACCTACCGGTTCGGCGTTGCCGTACGTGGACGTGTGCCTGGTGCCGCCAACGGTTTGACGTCATGAACAGCGTGCTGCCCTGTTGTACGTGAGCGTATCGACACGGATACTGAAAGGCCTTCCATGGGCTAGAACTTGTCATCTTTAGTGGACAACCCAGCGGTGGCGGTGTTTTGGTCCAGCCACACCGCTGGTGGTAGTACGAACTGCGCCGCGGCAAATATGCATTAGGAGTGAGGCACTGGGCATTGACATACATCATTTAAACTCTGCCTCATCTGCGCCCGCAGGCCCTGCGCTGCCCGCCGCTCCTCCCACCGCCCTCTCCGCCGCCCTGGACGCCGGCTACCTGCCCTGCCTGGAGCGCACACTGCGCACCTGCTTCCGCGCTTGTAATACGCCAGCCGAGGCAGTGGGTGTGTGCCGAGCCTTGTTCGGTGTTGACGCTGACGCGAGTTGGCCTCTCCTTCTGGCGTTCGGTGACGAGAGGGAGGCGGCGGCGTTCCTGGCCACGGCGGCCAAGGTGGCGCGGCGTGCGTGCCAGGAGCGGGCCAGGCCGGGCGGCGACCGCAAGGCGTGCAATGCAGTCATGGGTTGGCTGGAGGGAATGTCTTCGTACTTATGGCGGGCTGCAGACCATGTCGCACTGCGGGTAGCGAGTGAGCGGGGTTTCCGGGTGGGTGAGCCGTCCGTTTCGGTGCAGGAGCCAGGGAGGGAGACAGCGGCCACCGGCGGTAGCAGCGGCGGAGAAGGAAACGGTGGAGGGGTTGGCGGCGGCGGCGATGGCGGTGGCTCTAGCCGTCTAGGCGGCGACGCTGGCGGCAAATGCAGTGGCATCAAAGGGGACCACCATGGTGGCGGCGGCGGCGGCAGTTATGGTGATGGTGCTAGCAACAGTGACGGCTGCCGCATCCGTGGCAGTGCTGAAGACACCGGGGCGGGGGCCTGTGGCGGACAGCGCGGTGTCCGCAGCAGCGCCCGTACCAGTGGCGGTGGCAGCGGTGACGGCAGAGGCGGCGGCGACGGCGACAGAGACAATGACAGCAAAGGCTGCGGTGACGGACGTGGAGGTGGTGGCAGCAACCGCAGCGGTGGCGGATGCACTGAAGGCAGTGTGGCAGCGCTAGCCTCGGGTACCTCAGGTGGCGGTGGCAACGCCGCCGCCGCTGCCACTGCTGCACCCGCCGCCACTACCGCCACCGCCGGCAGCCTGTCGCCTCCGGAGCAGCGGCTGATGCGGCTGCTGTCGTTCGCCCTGCCGCTGTGGCTGCCGCTGTGGCTGGACCTGGCGGCGGCGATGCTCACGGACGGACGGCTTACCAAAGCGTGGCGGGGACAGGTGCACCGAGCCTTCGACCTGCTGGACTTGGTGCAGCACATGTGTGCGGTGGCAACAGAGAAGCAGGATCTGCGGTCGGCGGAGAGTTGGCAAAGCAGCATTGTCATGGGCGGGGACGAGGTCGCGGCGATGCTGGATGGCTGCCGTAGGATGCTGGAGCGGGAGGCGGCAGCTGCTGAGCTGCTGTCGTCGGGAGGGAGGGGCGCCCGGCTGGGAGAGGAGGACGGGATTACTGCGGATAAGCTGTACAACAAGATGGAGTTGGTGAAGGAGCTGGGCAATTTCAGGGTTGCCGATCTGCACGAGACCATGATTGCCCTCGAGGGGCTGCAGGGCGGGTGGGAGGAGATGTGGCCCCTGGGTGAGCTGGAGCTGCTGGCTCCCCCGTGCGACGCGGGTGGGGTGCTGCCCTGCTGCAGCAACCCGCGCTGTGCGGAGCTGGTGGGGGACAGCGAGGCGGGCGTGGTGCTGAGGCGGTGCGGCGGGGCGTGCGGTGGGGCGGCGGCCTACTGCTGCGCGGCGTGCCAGAGGGCGCACTGGGCGGCGGGGCACAGGGAGGAATGCAAGGGGAACAAGAGCGGAGGGGAGAAGGTGGGGGTGGCTGGTAGTGGTTAGAGGGTCTGTGTTGATGCAAGGGCTACGACAAACGCACATGCCCAGCAATTTGCACACCAGGTATTGGCTGTGCATACGGCTGTGAAGCTGTCGGCTCGGTTGCAGGCTGGTACGCACCATATGTAACCTTTTGACAGCTGTTTGCTCAGAGGCCAAGAATCATAGTTGGGCGGCTATGGTCGTAGGATGCCGTACCGATGCAACCTTGTCGTGGAAGGGGACGGCAGGAGGGAACTTGAGGGAACGAGGAACTGGTTGTCTCTTGTCTGTAATGCGGTACCGTGTGGCAACTGGCCATGTGGAACATAGCGTACCATGTGACGACAGGCGACTGACCGTGTGGCACAAGGCAGAATTTGTTCTGTGTTGTGCCCCGCCTGACGCTGCTGACGTTGATGGTACGTGGGCAAAGATGTGAAGCGGGTGTGACGTGCGTTCTGCGGCACAGCGTAGGTTGGATGACCGCAGGCGGAACGAAGGTTACGTCCAGCGGTCCAGGTGGCCCTGCCCGACAGGGGAGACCACTGCCCTGGGGCACGGCATGGCTGCAGCTGCGTGCGGGTGTGGCGGTGTTTCATACGGTAGGCCTGTCCAGAACGAAAGGCCTGTCGTTCGTGGGTGGGTCTCGTTGAAGCTCTTGACTGAGCCGTGCTCGTGTATGTTGTGCAGGCTAGCAGGCAGCAGGTTTGCGTGTGTCGTGGTGCACGCTTGAGCTGTGGTCATGGCGTGTGCCGGTACAGGACGGCGGCCTACTGAATGAGCTTGGCCTTAACCCCTGCGTCTCGCTCCTGATGGACAAGGGGTGAAGCGTGTACCGGTAGGTTGCTGCGCTAGGCTGCACCTGGCTGCACACGGCAGAGCTGCAAAAAGCTGGAACATTACGGCACGCATTGTGGCATGATCCCATGTTTCCATGTTGGGCCTTGGCGTAGGGAAGCCAGGCAGCAGACACGTGCTGACATGCAGGGTAGGTGTAGCCTGTGACACAGCTTGGCTACGCTACCACATGCAGAGTGCGCTCCTCAAGCAATTGCGCTTGCTCCCAACTCGGCAACCGTGCAGTTCGTTCTGACCGTATGTACGGTAAATACAACACATTGTCTGTAAACCTTGTAGTTCTACGTTCGTAGTACGATGCATGGGGCCTGGCGAACCACTGCAGCGCGAAACGCAGTAGAGCAGGTTCATAGCTTACGGGCAACATGTCGATATATTTTACATATTTTCAGGAGTTTTTCAGCGCACCCATGCTCACCAGCTGCTTGCCAGTACCACAGGGGGGTGGTCAAATACGCTATGGCAGGACGTGCAGCGCCCTTCACACGACACGCGGCACTGCCACGTGCCATGTGGTGTTCCTACTGCCTCGGCAGAGAGTAGAGACCAGCCCCTTTCACACGGGACTGACACCGGCAGTCAGTTGACCACCTTCCCAATGTACAGCCAGAATTCTTGTACCTCAACGTACCTCCAGCGACCATACACCCTCACAACGAGCAAACGTAGCCTTCGGCGTCTTTACAAGGCGTCCAGAAGATACATATCACGAAAAACGTATCACTTTTGTATGGCGTGCGGCACCCGACTCCGCCGCCTCACAGGCACACTGAAACGCTGTGCACATGCAGCAAGCAGCCGCGCCGCTGTGGCCCCCAGTGACCCTTCGCTCGAGGCAGCGCAACGCCAAAAAACAGCTTTCTGGTGAGGTTCGGCCAAAGCAATCCCCCAATCGGTGCTACTAAGGCCCCTGTCAAATCGCACGTAACGGGCCCCGACCTACACCAGCTACAACTCCCAACACAGGCACCCCCAGCAAGATGCGCACCGCCACAAGGCGTGGCAGGAAAGCGATCGTATAGATGCACATAGGTGGACATAGGTGCAAAGCAGTGCTCACAGAATGCCTGCTGAACGTGGTTAATGTTGGAGGGGACCCATTGGGAAAGCCGCCAACACGTGGCAGGCCAGGGCAGGTGGGCAAACACACAGTTAGCACTGTACGACACAGGGGTACGACATTGAACTCCCTGCATGTGGGTCCCTGATATAACGACATGCTGTGGCTAATAAAGCTGTCGGCTGCTTACGCTGCAAGGTCACTGTGACGCACTGCGTACCAAACACAAATGCGAATAAGTACTGTCAGCAAAACGGCAGCTCGCATCCCCAGCGGACGATGCTCACATCACTAGTAACTGCCCATGCTACTAGTGTGGCTCCACCTGGCACCTGTAACCGCTGCGCTTATAATCACCACAATTGATTGCGTAACACCAGATGCAAAGCCTAAATGTGTTGCGGCGCGGCACGTGCAGTGAGGTAGCTATCGCGGTAGCCATTGCCATTCCACAAGCAGTCAAGCGCCCAGCAGAGCCGCAGGTGCGCTGAGCACCTCGTACAGCACACGCGTCATGCTGGCCGACGACTCCCTCATATCGTCCATCCGAGCAAACGCCGGGCGCAGCTGCGAGTACTTGCGGCTGCCTCCACCCTCCTCCCCCTCTGTGCCACAACCCCTCCATACCTCTAACAGCCCTGCCAATAAGTCCATATGCGCAAGAAGGCCCTTCGCCTCGTCCCCCTTCGCCTGTGCCCCCATCCCGCGGACCAGCTCCACAGGCCACACGGAGTCAGGCTGGGAGGAACAGCCCGCTCCCGCACCAGACGCCCCGCGCTGCTTCCTCGCCCCTCTCCCGCCCCTCACGCTACTGCTGTCGCTCCTGCCCCCGGCCTTGCAGCCTTCAGCAGCCCCCCTAACCCGGCGCCGCAACTCTTCCGGGTACGCGCCCGTCAGGTAGAATAGCGCTCTGGCCAATTCAGGGCCCCTGGCGGCGAAGGCGGTCAGGCTGTGCAGGTGGTGCAGCACGGACCCCAGCACCTCTACTGCCTGCACATCCTCAAACAGGAAACGCCGCAGCGCAGTGTCATGCACAGCCCGCAGTGCATCGTCCTCCAACCCGTGCTGCTGCTGCTGTTGCTGCTCCTGGCTTGCAGCACGTGCAGGCCCGCACCCAGCGTCACCGACAGCGTCCCACCCGCTTTGGCTTGCGCTGCCCCCAGTGCTGCCACTGCCGCCACCAATGCCACTGCCCCTGCCGCCGCTGCCGTCACCGCCGCCGCCGCCGCTGCCGTCATCGCCGTCGCTGCCGCCTCCGCCACCGCCGTCACTGCCGCCGCCGCTGCCACTGCCGCCGCCAATGTCGATATTGCTGTCACCGCCGCCACCGCCACAGCTGCCATCTAGGCCCATTAGAGACAGGCTCCAGATCCAGCTCAGCATCGGCCCCGATGCGGCCGCCACAAAGCCCGCCGCCCACGTTGCTGCCCGCTGTGTCGCGCTAGGACTGCTAGCCGTGGCCCGGCCCTGCTGACCACGGTCCGTTCCACTACAGTGGAAGCACACGACGCGCGCGAGCGGCGGCAGCATCAGCCGAGCGGCGTGCGCCAACATGTGCTGCAGCCTGCGGCGCCCCGGGGGCAGCACTCCAGGCGTGCTGCAGGTCGCATGGGGGCTGCTGCCGCCGTTGCTGTCGCCGCTGCCGCTGCCGTCGCTGCCGCCGCTGCTGTCGTTGCCGCCGCTGCCGTTGTTGCCGCCGCTGTCACTGCCACCGCTGCCGCCCTCCGGCGGGTCGCGTTGCGCCCACAGCGCGAACCCGTTGTCAAGCAACGCACACACCGCGGTCATCGCAAACATCTGGAGATAGCTGATCTCGCGTTCGTTTGGGCCGGCCCTTGACGCACGCCGTGACGTGCTGGCGCCGCCACTGCCGCCCAGGCGGGGCAGCAGTGCGGCCAGCGCCGACAGCACACGCATGCTCTGCCCCTCCTCCCCGTACGCAAACAGCAACAGCAGGCCATGCCACTCCCCAACGGTGTCATCCGCTGGATCGGTCCGAGACAGCACCTTCGGCACCAGCCTGCCGCTGCTGCCCTCCGGGTCCCTGGCCGCCCTCCGCATAAGGCGCTCCAGGCAGGGCAGTAGGCCGCCGTCCAGGGCAGCGGCCAGGCGGGCAGGCGGCGTGGGCGGGAGGGGACCTGGTCCAACAAGGCAAAGCACGGCGGGGCGTTGGGTGTGGGTACCTTGGGACCCGCCAGGTGGTTGGGGTAACGGTACTTACGCCACGGCGGCACAGTATGGTATAGGGTACACCAGCAAGAGGGGGAGAACGTACTCCAACGTGCTGTTGCATGGTTGTGGCATGGCGGTTGCATGGCTGTACGACAGTAACACGTAAGCCTTTGCGAGCGCCGGCGCACACCAAACCAATTGAACCCTGACCATGTGCGGCGAGCGGGCCATGAGCACCAGGTCGGGGTAACGGTAGGAGAAGCTTGCTATAAGCCCAATGCTGCCCACACTGCTGTACAGATTCATATTTGCATACAAGTGGTACAGCCTCACCGCACTAGGCTGGTTTCGAATTTCAGCTGCTACACCCAGGCACTCATCTTTAGCTGCCACATCCTGGTACCCACCTTCTATCGGGTTCGGCAGTCGCAGCTCCTCCATCCGCAGCCACCCCACCAGGTTGCGCCTCAGTGCATGCACCGTCTCGGCCTCCTCGGGGCCCAGCCGCAGCGGCACCATGTGCTCCGCCACCCTGCACACGCTGCGCCACCACCGCACCTCGAACGCCCGCAGGGCCCTTAATGATAGCGGGCGCCTGCTGCGTTGCCCAGGCCCAGACACCTGCCCGTCCGCTCGCGGGAAGGCCCCTGCCGCTTGGACAGCAGCAGCCGGCATGGCTGTTGCTGCCCCAGCCGCCCCTCCCGGCTCCCCTGAACGCGCCCCACCTGCCACGTCTTCGCCGGAAGCCCCTGCCGTGGGCGCCACTGCGGCCGCACCTGCCACCCCGCCAGGATGTACCCTCGCACTCACCGCTGTCGCGTCCGGCCATTCACGTTCCCTGACACCGCCCGGCCCGGCCTGGGCGGCCTCCTGCGGCCCGATCCCCGCGCGCTCCCTCCCATCCTCCCCGGCTGCCAGTCCCTCGTCCCGCCCTGCTGCCTCCTGTGCAACTAACGCTTTTGGGGCCTGCGATGCCACCTGGCTGCTGCTCCCCGCCCCCGCCGCCTCACGCCCTCCGCTCCCGCCTGGCTCTCGTGCTGCCGACTCCCGCTGCTGCTCCTGCTGTTCCCAGCACTCTCCGAGAAGCCAATGCACGGCAAGGTGGGCGTCGAAACCAATGCCCACCGCTGCCTCAGGGGTCGTCGCATAACGCAGCGTCCCGCCCGCCACGCCGCGCACCCCCTCCTCCCCGCTCCGCTCCTCCCCGTCCTCCCCCGCCCCCTGCCCGTGCACCTCAGCCGACCGTGTGGTCAGCTCACACACGCGCAGCTGCAGCGTCAGCATCGGCCCCACACCGCCAAGCAGCTCGTAGAGCCGCTCCCGCAACTCGGGACGCCTCAGCGCATCCACCAAGCCCATGACCTGAAAGTCCGCCGTAAACAGTCCCCAGTGCCCGTCGACCGCCCGCCCCGGCTTCCAGACCGCCGGGAGTACCCGGTATGACACGGGCATGCCATACTCGGGCCCGCCGTCTGCCCTACTCAGGGCATGCAGCCCCAGCACCAGGTCCAGGTGTACGACTGCGGGCCCGGTCAGCGCCTGGCGTACGGCAGGGCCGATGACTGTGCTGGCGGGGGCCGGGGCCTGCATGCATAATTTCACCAGTTCCCTTGCCTCGCTTACCGACCAGAAGTAGTCTTGCAGGAGGCCGTGCAAGACGTCGGCGCCTGCATCCGACAGAGTCCGTTGAGAGCCCTGCCCCTGCCTCTGGCCCTGCCCCTGGCCCGCCCCTTCGGCCGCCTCACCGCTGCCACCGGCAGCGCCCACTACCCGGCCTCCCACCGCCGCCATCACTGCAGCCCTGGCGCAGTGCTCCAGCAGGTGGCTGTCACGCAGGTGCGAGGCAAACAGCAGCAGGAAGCGACGCGACAGGCGCCGCAGGTCCGCACGCTGTGCCGCCGTTGCTGCTCCCATCGCACAAGTGGCCCCCTCGGCAGTGCCCAGCACGCCCACAGCGGCATGTGCCAGAGCTAGAAGCCCGTCGACCAGTGTTAGCGACGCCCGCACTACGTCCAGGACCTCGCCTGCTGTTGCCCCTTCCTTGCAGCCCTGCTCCTGTCCAGGCCCTGTCCCTCCCTCTGCCCCTTCCCCTGTCCCCTGCTGCTGCTCCTCCTGTTCTCGCCGGTGGCTCGACTGCTGTTCCACCTGCTGCTGCTGCTGCTGCTGCTGCTCATCCTCCTCCTGCGAATGATGAACATCATGCGAAAAGGGTGCGGCAAATGTGTGACAGTTGCAGTTACATACAGATCCCGAAGGGTGCGTCCGGAGAACCCGGGGGCCATCAGGACAAATGATGCAAGCTTGATAATGCGTGCAGGAAGGAGGGGCGCAGTCGCCACTACCCAAATGTCAGAGAGTTGTCAAGGCGGCAGCAAACAGTGTAGGTGTGTGTGTGTGCGCGTGTGTGACCAGGCAAGCAATATGCAGGCCAACAAGCAGGCAAGCCGTCGGACGGAGGCAAAGCTGTTGCAACACTTGCAAAGGGCCTCGTCAAGTGAGCGGAGTGCAATGACGTTGCTGCGGTGCAGTGCCGTGAAAGCCAAGGCCGCCCGCGCGGACAGACCTGAAAGGGCTGCCGCTGCTGCTGCTGCTGCTGCTGTTTCTCGCCGTCGCCGCCCATCCACGCGCAAACGGCCGCCAGCTGCACGCTGCAGCACTGTAACGTGTTCGTGCGCAGCAGTGTGCACCCCAGCTCCAGATCCAGCAGCGACAGCGGATGTCCGTTGGAGGCTGTCAGCCCGCCTGGCTCCAGGTTGCTAGCAGAGGCGGCCCCGGCCCGGCGTCTGCCCAAGCACCGAACGCCCCTGCTGCCGGTGCCGCTCCGGTTTGGATTCGAGCGTGTCAGCTGCTCAGCACCCGCCTTCAGCATGGATGACATGATGCTGAGCACGACGTGCCTGCAAGACACTGCTGTGCCGCAAAGCGGGAGAGCGGTGCGTTGCGTGCCATCCCCCTCTTCCGCCGCTGAAACGATTGGCCGCTGTTCCGTAGCGAGAGCTGCGGTATATGGTTGTGCTGTCCTGTACCTAAGAAGCTCCCAGCGCATTGTGAGGACCAGGAGCTGAAGCAGAGCGTTGCGGAGCCGGCCATGACACAGGACGCTGTCAGCAATGTGGAGGTCCGGATGATGCTCGTGTAAATTCAACAGGCCCTTCAAGTCCTCTGAAGCGTCACATATAGCTTTGTCAGCTGCCTCCCTCGAAGGTAAGGTGTCGCGGTCCGCAGTCTCGTTCTCGTCCGAAAGGTCTTCTTTCGCGGATGCTCCTTGAAGTTGCAACACAAGTACTCCAACAGTGTCAGCCGTAGAGTCGAGGACGCCGGGGATGTTGGACATCAGCCGCTGCCTGTTAGCCATGGCTGAAACGGCCGGCCTGGTATATGCTATCGTAACCCGTCCGCCATGCTCTACAAATCTACGTGACTGGCAACCAGCTTAGGGTGGGTGGTAAGTTGCGAATTGCACCTCGCCAGGGCACACGTACCGGGACGTCACGCCAACAACCCAGTGGCCCCGAACCCGAGGCAGCCCCGCCTAGGCGCCCACAGCCCACCCCCTGCCAGCTGCGCCACATCCAGCTCCGCCTGCCGTATGTGCACCCCCGTGTGCTTGCCAGCATGCCAGGATCCAATTGCACGTTTGCACCCACCGGTCTTGTCTGGCCCTTACCCTGCTGATGAAAGGCGGGTACGGGTGGCTGCATCAGGCATTCGGGCTGCACTGAGCTGGAAATGTAGGCATTAAAGCAGGCCTCCCGTGCAGACTGCCCGTGCTTGCGGTCAGAGCGGGGCTTGGGGGCAGAACTCAGACTGAGTCAGACAGCTGCCAGGTCCCAGCAGACATGCAGCCCATGCCACATGGCCCATGATTGTACACGGAAGCGATGATGAACTCCAGCGCGTCACAGGTGTACTAACACAGCTTGGTCACCGCATGCTGCCAATCCTTGGCGCATTTCCCAGTCATCCAGCTCCGTGGGTCGTGTTGGTTACCAGTACTACGGTATATGGTTGCCACGCAGAGCTCCACTTTCAGTCTATTAGACAGTACTTGTCACCATCTAAATACCAATTAGGTCACCAGACATGCCGCTTTGGTACAGTGGTTGACTGCGCGACCACGCTCTCAGAGTCGCAACAACAGTCGGTCGCGGTTTACAGTTTGGTTGAAGACATTGCGTTTTAAGCACGACATAATGCAGCGGGAGGAAGGTGAGGTACGGATCGGGTCGCTCACTGTCCGGCTGCTACAACGGCCACCTGGGGTGAGGGTGCGACGCGTGGGGCGGGGGCTGCAAGTTGAGCGGGACAGTTCACTTACAAATCTGTGCCTGCGTGCATGTACCAATCCTGCATTTTGTGACAATGCAACTAACCATCATGTTGCCCATCATGTTACGTCACCTCCCTCTGGTTATCCCTTTCCTGCGTGCCTCCTGCCAGCTCCTGCCAGTTGGCACCGGACCTCGCACCCTTGCTCCCGCCATGCTCCAGCACCACCCCACCACCTGACCAACACCAGCGACAACAACTCTACCTAGCAGTTACCCCACCACGGCCCATATGACCACCAGCAGTCCGCCACGGAAGACCCCGCCTCCTCCTCCTCCTACCTCCCGCCCTCTCACTGCCTTCTGGGCTGGGAGCTGTGGCCCGCCGCCTGCCTCCTGGCACAGCACCTTGCCACCGACCCCCACGCACGGGCCCTGCTGCCCGGGGCCCAGGCCGTGTGCGATCTGGGCGCGGGCCTGGGGCTGCCCGGCACAGTGGCGCCGCCGCTGGGGGCCTGGCACGTGACACACTGGCATCGTAACGGCTACCACGGCGGACTGCAACAGCTCGACCCTGGCGTCCGCCCTGCTACACTACAACGCCCTGCTACACCACAACGCCCTGCTACACTACAACGCCCTGCCCGCCCTCAGCTTGGCACCACGGCAACGTTGTCGGTGGCCCGGCACGTGGAGCTGACCAACCTGCCGCAGGCCCTGTCCCTGCTGGCATTCTAGAAGCAGGTTGTCAGGGCTGCGCTGGGCGGGGCGCCAGCACAAGGGCCCACGAGTGGGAGCCAAGGGTTCTATCGGGCCGTGCCGTGCACAATGCCATATTGTGTCCGCAACATACTGTTAAGCCCCTGCATGCCCTAGGCGTTAATGGGAAAGGCATGATGGACTACTTGACGGTTAGGACTGCGATTCATTTACCAGGGGCCCACATTGCTGCTTACCATGCGTGATCTGTTTAGACGAGCTCTTCTTCACTTGTTAACACATGTCTACCACGCCGACGCAAATGCCCCCAAGGTGCACCTCAACCCCCAAACCACCATGCATGAAACCGCGGTTAGTTCCAAATCCTCAACTGGAAATTGCAACCGGCCTTGTCCCATCCCCAGGTGTGGCTGAACCGTGCCACGGGCAACGTGGTGCAAGGGCACGGAGGACAACGAAGCCGCTGGCAGCTGTTCCAGCAGCGCATGACACGTGTGCACGGCTTCACGTGCAGCCAGGGCGGGCAGCTGTACGAGGTCGGCGCCTGGGTCCCAGCACAGCAAGGAGCAGCCCCGGCGGTGGCATCTGCAGTGGTTACGGAGTGAGCGCGCTGCAACGCGTGTGCTGGATAAGAGTTGTCAAGGTATGGACGTCAGGAGGGAGAAGTTCTCAGTAAGGGGCGAGGGACAGTCCAGTGCAGCCGTGCCTGGGAGTTCGGGGGCGTGCAGGCAAGCGTGCGGGGGGCGGCGTTCAGGGGGCTGCAGCAAGGGGCAGGTGGAGAGCTGGGAGGGGCGTGATGCAGGACAAGAAGTTGCCCCCTGCCCAAGAGACGGTGACAAACAAGGATGGGAATAACGCAGATGCGAAGGATGCTTGCTTGCCCGCGCAACCTGTCATCGTTGAAGGCTTCGCGATGGCCACATTGTGTGCTTTCTCGGCTTTCGGGCGCAATCTACATTCTGGTTATTATGCAACCTGCCTGTTGTTTTGTGAAGAGACAACCGTCTGTAGCAATCTGTAGCTAGCAGTTTGCTTGGTTCATGACCCACGGGCCCTGCGCTTCATCCCTTGCGCTCTTTTCAGAGACGGGGAGCTTCGCTCTGTCGGACAGCTAGGAAAGGATGCTTCCACACGTCAGGGAGGGCCGCAGGGCCTGCTTTCAGCTCGTGCGCGCTGTGGCGTCTGCGGGGTTGACGAGGAACGGCTGCGTGTCTGCGAGGGACAGAGCAGCTGCGGCGCGCGCCTTGGAGAAGATCCACACGCTGACAACCGACGAAGACATTTCCATATTCGATATGCTTGTTACGCCCGTCGAGCTGCATGAGGCAGCTTCAGCTCTGTTGGAGGTCTACTCGGTTTCGCTTCGGGAGGTCGGGTCCTTGGGGGCCGTCGAGGCATGTGATGGGAAGCGGTTCGAGATGGCAAACAGCAGCGGCTTTGGTGCAGAAGCGCCCAAGGGCAGCGCTGCAAAGCCAGACTGTAGGCACAGCGCCGCGGCGGCAGCAGCGGAGCGCGGGGCCTCGGCGGAGGAGTGGGTTCCGCTGCTGGTGGACAGCTCAGCGCTCGTGGCCAACTGCCTTCATGTTGGCTTCGACTGCATCAGCGACTCTAACGATACCCAGGAACTGTACAGCGATTCCCCTCCTCAGCGCCTGGCGATGGATGGCGGCTCCCCACCAGACCAACACAACATCAAGCATATGCACAGCTGCGCGGTGTCCATGGTCTCCGCCCTGCTGCACTCCGACGCCCTGCTCGCCCTCAGCCGCCTGCTCTCCGCCGAGGCGCAGCGTGGCCCCGCCGGGGCGCTGCTGAAACCCCGCCAGCTGGCCACGTGCCTCGAGCCCCTCAAGCCGCTGGCCTTTGCCATCACAGAAGCGCCCACCTCAGTCCTGCCGGCCAAACCGCAGAGCCCTTCCACTACCTTAACCTCCGGACGCCCTTCCTCCCAGATCTCCCGTCCTCAGCGCCTGGGCGCCGCGGTGCTGAGTGCCCTGGCGGAAAGCGGTGTGTTGGAGGCGGCGTGCAAGCTTGTGGTGCGCACCGCCAGGGACGCGGCGCAGCGGCCTGGGAGCAGGAGGCAGCAGCAGCAGCAGCAGGAGAGCAGTGGCGCGCCCGACCACGCCTTCCTGCAAAACGCATTGTACTTCCTGCTGATGGAGGTTGGAAAGGTTTTGGACATGGACATCGAGGGGCTGCCCACCAGGGGGCTGCTGCCGTCGGACCTGCTGCGCCGCATCATCACGGGGCCGTGCACACAGGTGCGTGGTAAGGCGGGCTAAGTTGTGTGCGCTGCAACAAATAGATGCGCGCCCGCCCATTGCGCTAATGGTGTACATGTTGTGCATGGTGGGCGCTGCTTGGTTAAGTGTGTGGGGCTATTGCCTGTGGCGCATGCTTGGGATTATACTTGTACCATCGACACCGAGACCAGCAGGCAAGCGAGCAGAGCTGAGTTAGGTCTGAGGTAACGCAATAAGTAAAGAAGGTGCAGTCTTGCCCCTCGCTGTTTTGACAACTTGGCGCCGAGACAAGTACGTATGCAAGTAAGAGTGACATGTGCGTGCCTTCGCTAGCCTCCACTGCGTTCGACATCGGCAGTTTGACAGCTGATTGCCGTGGGGCCTTGTCACCCAATGGCACTTTGCTACCGGCACCTGTGAGCCACGTTTCCCAACATGGTCGCGCTGTCGGCCTGATGACTTGCGCACCCCATCCGCAGTACGCCCTGGCCGCACACTCAGTGTCCCAGCTGCACGCCGTGGACGGCGGTACGACGTACGGCCTGCCGTACGACAACCTGATGCCGCCTCTACGGGAGCTGGGCAGCGCGGATCTGTCCAGCCACTGCCTGGCAACTGCTACGAGCTGGTGGATGCACGTGTGCAGGAAGGGTGGCACCCCGCCCAGCTGCTCGCCGTACCCTAGGCCCCTGTACCCCCGCGGCCTGTTCGAGCTGTGCCTGCGGACGGCGGAGGTGGCGGCGGACTGCTGGCGGCGGCGCAACGGGCTGCCCGCGGTGGCGGCGGCGGCGGAGGCGGAGGCAACAGGAGGAGCGGCTGGGGCCTGCGGCGGCAAGGCTACTGGAGATGAGCCGGCAGCGCACGAGGGCAGGCAGGGGTCCAAGGCTAAGCGCAGCGAGACACGTGCGGAGGCGTCGGGGGCGGGTGGTGTAGGGCACACCGCAGGGGAGCGCCGCGGCCTTGACAGGGGGAGCAGCAGCCGCAGCAGCAGCAGCAAGGGCCGCATCGCTGGCGGTACGGCGGGACCGAGCTGCGGGACTGGGCACAAGGGGCCGCGCGCAACGCTGGATGCCGACTTGTGCCCCTGGCTCACCCTGCTGGCTGTAAACTGCACCCGCATGATCATGGACCGCTGCAGCGGGGACGGGGCAGCAGGTGGCAGCGGGGACGGGGCAGCTCCTGTCAGCTCTTGGGCGAGCGGCAGCAGCAGTGACGTTAGGGGTAGAGTGGGCGGAGGGCGGGCTGTCGGCAGCGGGTGCAGCAGCGGCGGCGGTGCGTGCGCGAAAGGTGGTGGTGCCAATCGTGCGCAAGAACCAGACGCCGATGCCAGCAGCAGCAGCGGCAGCAGAACTGGCAGCGGCCTTCGCGGCGGCAGCGGCACTGGCAGCAGGGACGGAGGCGAGGGCAAGCGCCTGGTGACGTGGATAGGGGCCGGCGGTCCGCTGGCGCTGCGTTGGTGGCGGGCGGCTGTGGCGGCGGTGCACTGCGGGCTGGACAACATGGCGTTGGGTGACGACGCGCGCACCGCGTTCAACTGCTGCCTTGCACCCGTATTGAACCTGTCCCCGTTCATGCCGCCTGCCAGCCAATGTGCCGGCGAAGGTGAGGCAATGACATGGACTGCCCTTCGCTGGGTTGCTGTCGGTCGGAGTCTGCTGCTGCTGTTCCTATGCTACACCAAGTTCAGATAGACGCTTATGACTGCAGACAGTTGGCGAAGGAAGTTCACGGTTTCCCAGGTATTCCTGGGTAACCGCATTTGTGGTCACTTGCGTCAGCACCTTGCAAGCAGAACCTGAAGGTCGGACAGGCCCCTCATCGACACCCTCTGCCGCAGTGTACTGCAATTGCCTCGCTTTTATCACACGTTTCGTTGCGGCATCCCCTCTGTCCTGTGCAGGCCCGGCCCTGCCATCCGCCCCTCCCGGCGTCCTCTCTGCCGCCCTGGACGCCGGCTACCTGCCCTGCCTGGAGCGCATGCTGCGCTGCGGCCTGCGCAGCTTCTCTACAGTCGGGGATTTGGCGCTAGTGCTTGGCATGTACTTTGGCGTTGATATCGAGGGGCCCTCCGCATCTTCCCACGCGTGGTCCCTGATGCTGCCGTACGGCAGGGAGCGGGAGGCGGCGGCATGGCTGGCGACAACCGCCAAGATGGTGCGGCGGGTGCTGGTGGCCGCAGACCCCGGCCGCTGTGAAGACGTATCGGCCAGCATGACAGTCACACAGTGGGTGTGCTACTTTGTACGGAGCTTCCTATGGGAGGCTGCGGAGGGCGCAGCGACAGGGCTGGGGCAGCAGCAGCCAGCTGGCGGCCGAATCGGGGCGTCACCAAGCCACTTGAGTCCAGCGGCCAGCGGCGCGGAGAACTACCGAAGTAGTGAAGACGGAGGTACTGCAAGCGGCAGCAGCGGCAGCGGCAGCATTGGAAGCGGCGGAGCAGGCAGCAGCGGTGGTGAGGGCTGTGCGCCGTCGCCGGGAGGTAGCAGCTGCCTCACGGACGACCCATCGCCCCTGCCGACACAGCAGCGGCTGCGGCTGCTGTCGTTTGCCCTGCCGCTGTGGCTTCCGCTCTTTACTGACATGCCCGCTCTCTGCAGCCGCATAAGTGTGGCGCACGAGGTATGGGTAGCATCTGTGGGGAACGCCGTACCCCTGCTGGGTCTCGGCTTTGGGGCCCTGGCGCTGGCGTCACAGCGGGGGGACACACGAGCGGCGGAGAGCTGGAGAGCAATGCTACTGGGCGGGCAGGACCTGCCTAGCCTGCTGGCTAGCTGGAGGGAGCGTCTAGAGCGGAAGGGGGCGGGGAGGAAGCCGCAAGGTTCGCAGGCCGAGGTCGGCTTGCTTGCCGGCATTCGGGAGCTGGAAATGCAAGTGAGGGCAATGGACTCCGACTCGAGTACGTTACGGGCTCCCGTAATGCTGGGCGTCGGGACGGTCGCGTGGCCGCTCGTGGGGCTGCTGGCGCCGCCCTGCGAGGCGCGGCAGGTGCTGGCCTGCTGCAGCAACCCGCGCTGTGCGGAGCTGGCGGGGGACAGCGAGGCGGGCGTGGTGCTGAGGCGGTGCGGCGGGGCGTGCGGCGGGGCGGCGGCCTACTGCTGCGCGGCGTGCCAGAGGGCGCACTGGGCGGCGGGGCACAGGGAGGAGTGCACAGGGAAGAGGAGGGGCGGGGGGCGGGCTGGGGCGGCTGGTAGTGGTCAAAAGGACTGAGCTGGTGCAGGGGTTACGAGGGGCGCACATGCCCAGCCAGCTGCACACGAGGGAATGCGTGTGCATAAGCTGTATGTAGCTGCAGGCTCGGCTGCAGGCTGGTACCGTATGTGATCGTTGGATAGCTGTTTGCTTAGCGGCCAAACGAGTAGATGCTGGGGCACGCTCGGGAGGTACCGTACAGGCACAACCCTGTCTGGAAAGGGAACGGGGACTCTGCTTGTCTGTACCGTACGGTGACTGGCCGCGTGCCGTGCCACGACGTGCTGACTGTCCTCGTGGCATGCCACCAGTCAGAAGTTGTTTCCTTTGTTGTGCTCCGTAATGATACGTGGGCGAAGTGGGGCAGGTGTTGTAGCCTTGTGGTGGTCTGCCTGACGCGCGAGACATGTTGATGGTGCATGGGCAAAAGTGGGGAAGCGATGTGATGTCCGTTCTGCAGCGTAGCTCGGGGTGGCCTCGGACGGGAACGAAGGATACATCCAGGTGGCAGGGCAGGGCATGGCTGTGGCTGCATGCGAATGTGGCGGTACGAGGGGCCCTGGAGCTTATGCTTGTTTGGGGCCGTGTCCAGTACGAAATACATGTCGTTCTTGGGTGGGCTTGATGAAGCTCGTGGCTCTGCCGTGCTCGTGCCGTATGCACCTGCGATTCCGTCAGGGCTTTGTGGGTTGTGGCGCTCATTGATTTGTGACCGTGTGCAGGACCCGGTGGCCTAGTCAATCACCACATGCAAGAAGCTGGAACACTACGGCACGCAAAGCGGCAGGCTTTCCATGTGGCCAGTATGGCCTGCAGGGCTTGGAGGGTTTGCAGCCAGCCAGCTCCCAGGCCCCAGCATGGCCGTGCTCACGTGCAGCCCTATGGTACAGCTTGGCTACCACATGCAGAGTGCGCTCCTCAAGCAAATGCTTTTGCTCCCAACTCGGCAACCGTGCAGTTCCGGGGAGGGTTCCCCTGGGCGCCTGGCAAGGGTACCGTACCGCACTGTGCGTCTCGAGTTGGTTGGCATACCGGTATTACACCCGTCAAGTGCAAACGGCTCAGCGACGTGCGGCTTGTAGTACAAAAATAATCTCCATCCTGTTTACCGAATACTCAATGGTCGGTCTGTCGAGACTTAGGTGACTGCGAGACCACGAACTAGAGACCCAGGCTGGTCGCGGTTCACAATCATAGTGGAAGGAGTGACTATAAAGCATAATGCAGAGAGAGGACGTTGCGATAAGGATCGGGCCGCTCAACGTCCAGCTGCTACAACGGCCACCTGGGGTGAGGGTGGGGCGCGTGGGGCGGGGCAGGGCGGGGGCTGCAAGCTGAGCCGGACAGTTGGCTTACCAAGCTGTGCCTTACGTGTATGTACGGATCCTGTGATTTGTGACAACGCAACTGGCCATATGTTACGTCATGTCGCACTGGCTGAACACCTGCCCCGTTCCTGCGTGCCTTCCGCCAGTTGGCCCCGGACCTCCCGCCCTGCTCCAGCACCACCCCAGCACCAGAGCAACACAAGCAAGAACTCCTCCACCCACCACAGCCGCGACACCAAGGCCCACCTGACCACCAGCAGCCCACCCCTGCGGATCCCGCCACCGCCTCCTCCGCCTTCTCGCCCTCCCACTGCCTCCTGGGCTGGGAGCTGTGGCCCGCCGCCTGCCTCCTGGCACAGCACCTAGCCACCGACCCCCACAGCCGGGACCTGCTGCCCCAGGCCCGTGCCGTGTGCGAGCTGGGTGCGGGCCTGGGGCTACCCGGCATAGTGGCGGCGCTGTTGGGGGCCCGGCACGTGGCACTGACCGACCTGCCCCAGGCCCTGCCCCTGCTGGCGACCAATGTGGAACGCAACGGTGTGGGGCACGTGTGCAGCATGGAGCAGCTGGACTGGGGCGCGTGGGTTAGCGGCAGTGGCAGCGGTGGTCCTGGTGCTGGTGTGTGCAGCGGCGGCAGCAAGGGCGGTATCGGCGCTGAGGAGGGCGAGCAGCAGCAGCAGCGGCAGCAGCAGGAGGAGGAGGTTGCGCAGCATGCGGAGCGTGTACGGCAGCGGCATGAGTCGTCGTACGACGTGGTGCTCGCCGCTGACGTTGTGTACGTGAGCGCGCTGGCGCCCCTGCTGGCGGATGTGGTGGCAGGGGTGTTGGCCGCAGGGGGCGTGGCGATCGTGGGGCACACCGTGCGCAAATCGGTGGGTTGCCCACGGCGGACAGGGGTGCTGCACGTACTGAGGGGCAGCGTACAATGACTGTTGTATCAGACTTGCACTGGGCGATTTGCTAGCGCAAGTCCGCAAGAGCTCGTAGTGGGGGCCGCGGTTGCTGCTTGGGTTTTTGCCAGTGCATGTTACCATGTGATGTTGCCCCGATGCCGTGCATCCTAACCAGGGACACAGCAGGGAGGCATGATGCGCCAACTACTGGTTGACATGTCATGAACTGCGTATCACCAGCCATGGACGCACACTGCTTGACATGCTGAGCAGTGCCAAATCCAACACAGCTCTTGTTGATACCCCCAGTGCCAGACCCACACCAACCGCCGCCCAGGCGTAGCTTGGCCCCTGGTCCCCACGAGTCCGCTTCAGCACATGTCAGCCACCGCAACCATACCTTGCAAATACTCAAAGCAGCCCCCGCCCGTCCCCGCCCCATCCTCAACAGGTATGGCTGGACCGCACCACAGGCAACGTGGCGCGGGACACGGAGGACGAACCGTGGAAGCTGTTTGAGCAGCGCATGACACGTGTGCACGGCTTCACGTGCAGCCGGGTGGGCAGCCGGGCGGCGGCAACGGCTGCGGGGCAACAGCAGGCAGCGGACAGCGTGGGACAAAGGGGCGTGCAGGGGGCGGCAGGCGGGGTAGGTGGAGGGCAGGAAGCGGCGGTCATGGAGGTGGCGTGCGGGACGGCTTGCTATGGCGATGGCGGTGAGGGTGAGCATGAGGACGGTGATAACGTATTCGTGTGCGTGTTTCATAAGTTGCCAGTGGCTTGATGCAAGCAGGTATTCTCACCGTACAAAAGCTGGACTGGTGGAACAAGGGCATTGTTTATTGCACTCGAGGGCAATGGATGGTCCGTGTTCGGCATACCATAAAGCTAAGGATCTACAAACAGTAATATAGTTAATTGCTCAACTGACCCATGGGTCCTTAACTCAGAACGTGACGTGAGCGTTGTGCCAGTCTTGAGCAGCAATGCAGTTCAGCGCGGCTAGCCGGAATGCACCTCTTCCGCAATTTTCTAGGGGAGCTGTGGCGCCTTTTGCCTTTTGATGCTTTCTCGTGGTAGCGCTTGCCACATCAAGGAAGGTCAGGGCAGCGTACGTGCTCGTTGTGGGGCAATCCCATCGCCCACGCACTGGGCTACCGGCTCAAAGGTGCTCAATTGCCATTGTCCCTTCGTTCTGTCAAGCGGTGGTGGAGTCAGTGAACGACGAACCGAGCGAGGACATGGGGAGCGGCGAGAGCTATTGTACGGTACGCAGCTGTGTACCCTTTCCCAGGGCGGTTGGCGTGCGCAAGCCTTTTGGCATGCAGCAGGGTCACGAAGCATACTTGTTCGTGTTGCCCTGCGTGATGGACCCGCGGGAGCGGTGGTGTGACATGTGCACTGCTCAAGGGATGCAGGCAAGTGGTTGCTTAGGCGGGGTATTGGCGTAGTGAGCTGTAGAATACGTGAAAGGAGCTTGCATGAGGCCAGAAGGTGGGGGACGTGGGGGCGTCTCTCCTGTGGGGGACTGGGGCGCTGCGATTGGCTGACTCCGAACCCGTGGTAAGGCTGCTGTTTGCTTGTGAGTATTATCAAGCAGGATGCGCTGCAGGAGTTGCAGGATGGCAATGGAGGTAGGGGAGGAGACGCGCGTGTCGCGTGGGTGTGGCATTTCAAAAGCAGGCTGACGTGCGAGCGGAAGCGCGTCATTTGGGCTTTGTGATAGCGCCACCCATGTGATGCTACGTGAGCGCCCCAAGGAACGGGCTCGTCGGCGCGGACTCACAGAGGGTGTTGCGCAGGGTTGGGTGTTGTGCGCGTCTTACCTCTGCCGCTGTGGTCTTACCTTGTACGCGTCGAATCTGCGCTTTCAAACGGCTGCTTCGGTATGTTGCAATGGAAACTTGAAGAGAAGATATATTACTATCTTGAATCCCACACTGCAAGACGCAACGAGCTGCACGAGGCAGATGGGCGCAGCTGCAAATCAGATAGTGGGAGGCTTCAAGAGTATGCCTATGATGTAGCATTTTGCTTACATGTTGTGTAGAACTAAGTAAAAGCCTTTGGCGCTCCGTAAAGCGCTAAAGCCTATAAAGCCCATATCGCCGTACCTTCCTACCAGAATAGGCGTTCAACAAACTGCTGAGGGCGCATGAGACTATGTGGTTCCCGGCTAGTTTCAAATTCACAATAATCTCTGATTAGCAGTCAGCGAACAGTTTACTTCAACTCCAGCACAGCCAACCCAGGCACACGTGAGGAAGCGCAGCTGATGTCCTCTAGGTAGCCTACAATCCCTTTTGGATGCCATCTGTTATCATGCCAGTGCGCAGCCAAGACGTACATGGTCGTCGGCGGTGAACAACCAACCCTGCCGGCGGTGAGGCAGGCCAGCATTTGCTGGCTTAGAAATATGACACGAGGTTGAATGCAATGATAGTAAGCTACGTTGTGGCCAAGGCGGCATGAACGGTTGCGGCCGTAGGGCGTGCGTGGCATGGACATGCATATGCCCTTGGCTTAGTTGTGTGTTGGTGCGTGAGGGACCGACCTTATGTGGCAAGACCAGCCGCTGCTACGCTGTTATTTAAAAGGTTGTCAGGTGGTGTGCGACATATCTTCCCAGAGATATCCGCAGCGCAGGCGGGATGTCAGGCACCGACGACGCCGCAGCAAGAGGGAGCCTGACACTCGCGTTTTCCTGCTCCATTAACAAATGTTAAGGCATGTATCGCAGATACGCTGCTGTGCCCCTTGCGCACGGCACTTAAGTTCCAGTTCGTAGCTATCAAACGCACCCTTCGTGCCTGCCCACAGAGCATTGACAGCGAGCGTTTTATTAATCAAATGTATTATCCCTTTTCAAATTCACTGGTTATAAGCAGCTGGTAGGCATCAAGTGTCGGCAACCCGGCGGCTGCTGGGTACCGGACATGTCGACACGTGTCTTCAGCACACGGGACTTTCGAAAACGGCATCCAGGGGGGGGGGGGGGGAGGGGGGCGCCCCGAACCGCCCTGAGGTAGCTTTGCATGTTTCGTTCCCTGCGTTGCCCTGCACTCACACGTCCCGCCTTTGGTGTAGTAGGTACCGGTATCAGGGGACCGGTATTCGGCCTTCCTCAACGCACGCTCCCGCCCCCATGCTCCCCTGCTCCCGCCGTTACAGGTGCCATAGCAGTGTGGGAACCAGGGGAGCACGACGCAGCTGCTGGGGCTTGGTGGCAGAAACCGGCGAGCCATGCTGGCGGCTCTGGCAGTCCTGATGCAGCTTGCCTGCTTAGCCGCAGTGGCCACGTCGCAATCCCCACCTCACCAGGTGAGTATCTTTTTCAAGTGCGCTTGGGATGCACAAAGGGAAGGGGGGTAAGAAAACAAGTTTAAGACAATTATGCCAACTTAGTTTCAGGAGGGGGACCCAGACCCCCCGCCCTCCCCCGAACGGTGCCGTACTATTACTTAAGAAAGCCCATAAATTCTAAATATCTATTTTGCAAAAATTAAATAGTCTCCTGAGGTTGTACTCGATTATTTATGCTTGTCAGACGTAGCTGGCGTCGTGGTGCACAGTCCCACTGTCAGCCCAAGCCTGCCACAACCCAACAGCGGAGGCCCAACCAGGCCATCCCCCACAAACACTACACTTACTGAAGCATTCGTTCATTCATACTTGTTTATGCAACAGAGCGCAGTAACCTTGACAGGGCACCTCGCTGGGTGTCAGCTGGCCCATGGTGGGCAGGGGAGACCTGGGGTCTCCCCTGATCAAAAGGGGTCTGACAGCATTTCAGGCTCCCCTGGTAGGTAATCGCTTGTCAAACAACTTCTATACTTTGTCGAGTTTACAAGCTATCTGTTGATGTGTTGCGCGTTGCGAAAGTCGGCTCCAGGACAAAGTTCCAGGGGGGGCCCAGCTTACTTCCGAGGGGCTTGGGCCCACCCCCCCCACCCCCTGCCGTACAACCCACTTTGACACCCCGTAACTTCCCGTGTCGTACACCGTTTATAGAATTGTTTTTAAAACCACCATTGGAAAGCTCGTATTAATATCTTCACTTTACAGCGTATGTCCACTTTCTAAGTTTACTATCCCCCTCTTGGGATACACAAGGACTGTTCGCCACGCGCGCACCTCATCCGAACGGTCGTCCTCTCAGCAGCAAAGACCCTGCGTGGCCTATGCCTGCTGTCTGCGGTCTGCACCACATACGGTTTGCGTATGCGCGTGTCCACGCAACTGCATCAATACGGTACACAGCGCAGGCGGACACTAGGACAGTGAACCACACCATGTTGCTTGCGACACTTGCCTTGGGAACAATCAGCATGCAAGTACAGGTTTCGAACAGGAACTCACACATGATTTGAAGCAGGCACGCCAGCCTCAGACCCAGTACTCATCACCCTGGCCCCTTGCGACCGCTCTGGGCGCCACCGCACAAGTGGGCAGCACCACGTGACGTTGGTATAGCCCCGGTTGCCGGATGGTATGGCCCTGGGCTCTGGAACGGGACCAAAAGTAGAAATACTACATGCAAGGAATTTTTGAGTGGCCCTGCCTGGCCGGCTCGCTTTTATCGTGCCGGTGTGCGCTATGAGCTCTGTTTCCCACCACACCCTGCCCGCCAGGCAAAGGCAAACAGCACGCGGCCCCTCAGCAACGACTGCACCCTCCGCGGCGAACGGCAGTGCGACCTGGACACCGCCAGCTTCCTGGCCCGGCACTACCCAAAGCACCAGCAGCTTGCCCGCTTCATCGAACGCACCCAGTCGTGCATCTCGTCAGGCCCGGTACAGCTTCTCTGGGGAAGCGCAAAACGGGAAGCTCGTGATGATACAGACGGGCCCGCCACCGTGCTGAGGGCCGACCTCATGGGTGCAAATCTGCAGCTTGCGGCGAATTACGCCAATCGCTCCGTTATCACGAGCAACAACATCTCGCTGCCGGTGGGCACCCACGCGGCAGACGTATGCTCAACGGGCTGCGGACTCGGTATGCTGCGCTTTCAGCACAGCTACGGATCTTTATCCATCGTGGCCGACAGCGGCCTCAATACCTTCATGTCGCCGAGGGAAACGGGCATGTCGGGAGACGTCTGCAGCACTGCGCGCGGTTGGAGCCAGAGCTTTGGCCGGCTGGCTGGCGTGCTCGGGACGTCCGTACCGACAGACAGCTCGGGCAAAAGCGTGCTGACGGTGCCTAACGCAGCGGTCTGTGTCTTCGAGTTCAGCGGTTGTTTGCCACAAAGTTACGCCCAAAAGGATTTTGCGCAGCTGCTGGCCGGTGGGGACGTAGCCGGGCGGCTGCTTGAAACCCTGGAGTTCTGGTCCGGGGACGCTTTGAGCGCCGTGCAACGCCCGATGGTCAGGGGAGCTTCTGTGCTGATCTCCAACGTGACCGCACAGGTACTGAAAGGAGCGGTCGTCAGTCAGGTGCGTGCGTGCACTGTACCCACGTGCAGACCCAGAAGGGCGGAGTTTTGTGCAACAACGAGCAGCCGCGTGTGCAAGCCCATCCGTGTACCAGACATCTATGGCGCTGCCTTCCTCCCTCGCGTTCGCTCTTTTGACGCATTCTGTTGTCAGCAGCTAAGCACTCCCATGTTGCAACACCCTGCCCATGCGCAGATGCTGCTGCAGTCACAGGCATTGAGCACGGTGGCGACGTCCTCTTTCGTTTTCGCCAAGGCCCTCGTGGACACGAAGCTGCTGGTCGCCAAGGACGTGGAGCTCGCCGTACTCCTCCGCCGTACGGCAACCGCCTCGGAGCTGTGCAGCAGCCTCACCACCGATCCATCCACCTGCCGCAACACCACAGATGCTTTGGCCGCAGCCGCTGACCGCGCCATCAACGAGACGTGCGTCCCCACCGACCTGGACGAGTTCTCGGACTGCTGCAGTGTCCCATCGCTACAGTACCGCGCTCGGGGTCTGGTTGGGCGGCTCCCTGACAGCTTCATCGCCGCACCGCTGACGGACTTCCGTGATAACCCCCAGCTGTGCGGGCTGGTGACACGCCAAAGCGGCGCAAACTCCACGTACCTGCTGCGCAACAGCAACGTCCGTCTGTCCCTGGCAGACCTGCCGGCTTATGATGCTGACGTGGTGGTAAGGCAGGTGAGCCACCCGCACGCGCGTGAAGCAAGGCAGGTTTGGGCTTGAGCGAGTAGGACTACAGAATGCATGGTGCTGTTGCGGCGGCTTGGCAAAGTGCCATGTGACGCAGATTGGGATCGGTCGAGGATGCAGGATGGATAGGGCTCAGAGGGTAGGTGTCAGCAGGGGCTGTCCCACGTACGGCAACCGCAATGCGTAGCACCGACCTTGAGCACGCGCGAAGGCATGGTGGCTCGAAAGGAAACGAACACCTCAATCAAAGGTGGACAGCAAGTACTGGTATTCAACGTGCCTATCTATCAGCACAAATGCCTTTTCACAGATCACAGTATGCCATTGATGATGTCCCTTTTGCTGCAGGTCCACGGGCCGCTTGGCAACGACCTCATGTCGTACAACCTGCAGGGCCCCGTCCGAGAGGGGGACGCTGTGCGCGTGTGCGCCCTGTTGGAGGCCGGCGGCGTCACCATCGGAACATTCAACAAAGGCTGCCGACCAGTGATGCACGCTGCGACGATGATGCAAAAGGAGTGAGATGCGCTGGCATGGCAACGACGTTGCCCGCTGCCTGCTTGATGACGGGCCGTTGACTTGCGGCCGTGCAGACCCATGGGTCTTCCCCATGGCCCCATAGCCCCAATTGCCACTTATCATGTGGAGTACCAACCGTTTGAGAATGCAAGCGCTTCCCAAGTAGTGCTTGGCGCGCACTTGCTCGTGTGCCATTCCCAACGCACCGCTCATTCTTGTACGTTACGGTCCTTGTGCAGGTGCCTGAATGCTACCGACTATTTCCTGGGCGTCTTCGCCTCTGCTCTGCGCATCGACGAGTACAACCGCTTCATCAAAGCCTCGGATCCGGGCCTGGCCTGTGGGGAAGACGGCAGAAAGCAACGCGTCAAGGTTGCGGGAGTGATATGGGGTGTGACCATGGGGTGTACTGCAGCCCTGTACCTTGTGTACATAGGTATGTGGGTGCAGAGGTATAAAGAAGATATCGGTGCGGCCCGGCCGCGTGAGAAGTGCTGCCAGTGCGTCCGGAATTGCTTTGCTGGCAAGGGCAACACGTTATTCTTTTTCTTTGAGATTACGATGCTGTTGGTGGACGAGGTGAGTGATTGGATCTTTGTATCCCAGGTGGCCGAGTACGGCAACGTCCGTGTCGTACTCATCCTGGGGTGGATACACTTCATGAAAAACGCGGTGGTAGTAGTTGCAACACTGGTCTCGCTTGTGGGGTATTCAGGGAGGGTCGACGAGACCAATTATTTTCCCGGTTGTTGCTCTTTGGGCTGTTACGCGTTCTTGGGCTTCCTGTACGTGTTCATCGGGCTATGGATCTGCGTGGCCGCCTCGGTTTCCTTGCGCAAGGTCGGTGTGCTCAAGCACACGATCTTTGTCACCCGCCTTGCTAAGCAGGTGCGCGACATGTTCCTGGCATGCTCTTTCTGCGGCATGCTGTTGAATGTCATCTTGTACGCTGTGTGCGGCTTTGCACGGGCGGGACACAAGGATGCCGGCAAATGCTCGTCGCTGACGGAATCCGGCTGCTGCTGCCAGGCTGCGCACGAGCTTTATGGTCACGTGGAGCCACTGATGTGCCTGCACAATTTCCTAAATTGGTGGGAGGTGCTAGGGGAGGCATTTGCGCAGAGTGTTGCCCAATCCGTCATGTGGACGAGTGGCGGCGCCCTAGCACCCACAGGCGTGTTTGTCATGAGCTGCTTCACGTCGGTACTGGCCTTGACGTACGGAGGTATGGGCTGGATATTCTGGTTGGCGCGCAGCAGGGTTGAAGGTGAAAGGGACGACAGGGATAGCGGCGGCACTGAGGTTGCTTATGATGGTGGGCACGAAGGTGGTGCTGGAGGCAGAGGCGGCGGCATACGGTGCCACGGGTCTCAGAACGCCCAGCGGAGGAGGTTAGCTGGGAGGCAAGGGGCGACAGGTGACCGCCAGCAGTACCCGCCTATTGTCACCTGCAACCCCGTCTACGACTGCCCCGAAGTGCAAGACTGTGAGGCAGGTAGGAGGCGCACGTGCACTCTTGCTGGCATCCATGCATCTAAATTTCACCTTGCAACGATACGATGGGAGCTTGCAGTGATACGGTAGTGCTGTACTGTCACTGGTGTATAAACAGATGTGCCACGTGCGTCCGCATGCGTGCTGTGTGCGGTGTCTCGTGCAAGCAGATGGCTTGCTTGCCATGCTAGGGCACCAACAGCGTCACTCGCTAGAGGGTAGGTAGATCCCGACCTAGCCATGAGCAGGGGCGTCTCTCCTGCCTGCGAGGAGTGTGTGCACAAACTGCCGCGCAGAGGCAGGGCACCCATTAACGCCTTGCCGTGTGCATGTGTGCAAGCCCCGTGCTGAAGCATGCCCACCGTCATACCTGCAGGTACATACCGGTACCCCATGCAGTCGGCAGCGCCGCAGGCGGCACCGGCAAGGCCCGGCGGAGTCGTGGGCCAGCCTCGAGCAACAACGGGCGTCGAGGACATCGTGTTGCAGTTCCCAGCGGGTGGGTAATGCGTGCACCTGTGAGATGGGACACATAAACAGCGTTGAGGAGGGATGAGGAGTAGGTCAGGCTGGTGCAGAAAGTATTGGCGAGGGGTGCATCGCATCACAGCTCGCAAGTTTTCTCATTGTGGTGACCAGCCGCCCTGGTTACCACACGTATGCCGCCACGGCTTTGATTGAGGGTTGGTATGTGTGCCAGTCAAGTACCAAAGCTCTAGACATATGTTAGGCATGCATTCCGCAGAGCAAGTGGTTGTTCGCGTGCATGCGTCCGTGTCCCTTCAGCACCCACCGGCGGCCTTGCACCTACGTATACCGTGCCCCTTTCGTGTGTCGTTCCGTCCTCCCGCATGTATGCAGGCAACGGCGGCTGGCCCTACATGTCTCCAGCAGCCGGCCAGGGTGCGCGGCAGCAAGGCCGTGGGATGGGGGCTGCTGCCCGGCCGGCGCCAACCCGACACACGTCGCAGCCTGGCCACAACACGACGTATTACGTCCCGGCACCACAGACGCCGCCCAGGGGCGGCACCAGCGGCATACCGCAAACGCCGAGCGGCCGGTACAGCTCTCCAGGGGTATAGGCTAGGCCCCATCGTGTCCATACACTCTGGCAGAGTGCGTGCGACAAGCCCAGACAGTCACAGCGCCAGGTGCTTACCTGTACACGCAATGCAGCATGAGCAGCCGGGGGCGGCCCTTGGCAGGCACAGGCGCAAGGCGCTGGGCAAACCGCTGGCTTGCTTAGGGTTTACTTACTTGCATAGTGGTACGGTACTTGAGAGCATGTATAAGTGCATGGCTGCTGCTCGGGCAGCTGTCCGAGGCGATTGTGCGAGCGGCACGACCGTGCGTGGGTGTGTCAAGTCAGTGCGTACGCTGGTACGGTACGCAAACAACAAATGGAACTGCTCGCACTTGTCCCATACCGCATGCATGCTACGGTATCATCGTACTGTTTACACTGGCGTGCTATGACACGGTACAGACATTTTGGTGTATCAACCTCGCAATGGTTGGCCTTCCTGATTGTGTATGCGGTCAACCTGCTGGCTGGCACCAACGTGATGCATACTTGTCAGCATGGGGGCTGCCCTCTGCTCCACTTGCTGCTTGCGTGCGACGTCGCTTCTTACAGCACGCAAGAAACGGTTGCATTTTGCTCGTTGCATGGTAATTTGCGATGTGCTTTCCGTGTAGAACGTCTATGGGGGGGAAGGTTTAGGTATGGGGTTACGCGGGTTACACGCCGGGGTGGAAACTGTGTGCCCGGCGTGGCCGGCAGTGCCGCGTGTACCGTAAGTGGAGGCACGGCATGGCGGTAGCTGCATGCGGGTGTGGCGGTACGAGGGGGTTATGGAGCTTGTGCTAGTGCTTTTTCGGCCTGTCCAGAACGGAAACCGTGTCGATTTTGGGTGGCCTCGATGTAGCTCTTGACCTTGCCGTGTGATGTTCTGCACTTGTGCAGGCTTTGTGGGAACGGCAGTGGTGCACACTTGAGTTGTAATCGTGTGCAGGACCCGGTGACCTACGGTAGTCAATTACCTTGCCTTCAACCCTGCGTTCTCTAATGAAGGAAGGGGTGTATGTAGCTGCTCTACGGTCCACGCGACGGACTGGACAGAGCTGCGAAGAGCTGACATACGCATACCGTTGTACCTTGTACGGCACGCAATGTGGCAGGTTTCCCATGTAGCCTCTATGGCCTGCAGGGCTTGAAGGCAGCAACCAGACAGCTCTCCATGCCCCAGCACGTCAACACGTTGAGGTCCGGGCAGCAGGGGTTGGTTGGCCAGGGTTGGCATGCCAGTACAACCACACTTGTCAGACGCCAACGGCCCCGCGGATGTGCGGCTTCTAGTAAAGACCTTTCATCCATCCATAGTACAAAATCCTCTGTGATCGGTCTGTCAAGGCGAGGCAACCGCGAACAACCCCGCAGAAACTCGTCGCGACTTGCTGCAGTTTTACACTTCAATTCAGCACTGCATAATGCAGCGAGAGGAAATTGCGATAAAGGTCGGGCCGCTGAACGTCCGGCTGCTACAACGGCCACCTGGGGTGAGGGTGCGGCAGGCTCAATGGGACAGCTGAGGCACAACTTATGCCTACGGGGATGGGGTGACCCTGCGCTTGCTTACCACGACACTGGCCTTCATGTTACGTCACCCCACACTGGCTGCGCTCCTGGCCCCTGCTTTCCCGCCAGTTGGCCCCCGACCTTCCGCCCAGCTCCAGCACCACCCCACCACCCGACCAACCCCAGCGACAACAAATCCACCCATCACGCCTGCCACCCCACGGCTCATCTGAACACCAGCAGCCCACCCCTGCGGATCCCGCCACCGCCTCCTCCGCCTTCCCGCCCTCCCACTGCCTCCTGGGCTGGGAGCTGTGGCCCGCCGCCTGCCTCCTGGCACAGCACCTAGCCACCGACCCCCACAGCCGGGACCTGCTGCCCCAGGCCCGTGCCGTGTGCGAGCTGGGTGCGGGCCTGGGGCTACCCGGCATAGTGGCGGCGCTGTTGGGGGCCCGGCACGTGGCACTGACCGACCTGCCCCAGGCCCTGCCCCTGGTGGCGGCCAATGTGGAACGCAACGGTGTGGGGCACGTGTGCATCGTGGAGCAGCTGGACTGGGGCGCGTGGGGTAGCGGCAGTGGCAGCGGTGGTCCTGGTGCTGGTGCTGGTGCTGGTGCGTGCAGCGGCGGCAGCAAGGGCGGTATCGGCGCTGAGGAGGGCGGGCAGCAGCAGCAGCAGGAGGACAGGGCGCAGCATGCGGAGCGTGCACGGCAGCGGCATGAGTCATCGTACGACGTGGTGCTCGCCGCTGACGTGGTGTACGTGAGCGCGCTGGCGCCCCTGCTGGCGGATGTGGTGGCAGGGGTGTTGGCCGCAGGGGGCGTGGCGGTCGTGGGGCACACCGTGCGCAAATCGGTGGGTTGCCAATGGCGGACAGGGGTGCTGCACGCACTGAGGGGCAGCGTACAATGACTGTTGTGTCAGGGTTGCACTGGGCGACTTGCTAGCGCAGTTCCGCAAGAGCTCGTAGTGGGGGCCGCGGTTGCTGCTTGGGTTATTGCCAGTGCATGTTGCCATGTGATGTTGCCCCGATGCAGTGCATCCTAACCAGGGACGCAGCAGGAAGGCCCGATGCGCCAACTGACGGTTGACATGTCGTGAGCTGCGTATCACCAGCCATGGACGCGCACCGCTTGACATGCTGAGCAATGCCATATCCAAAACAGCTCTTGTTGATAACCCCAGTGCCAGACCCATACCAACCGCCGCCCAGGCGTAGCTTGGCCCCTGGTCCCCATGAGTCCGCTTCAGCACATGTCAACCACTGCAACCATACCTTGCAAACACTCAAAGCGACTCCCGACCGTCCCCGCCCCAACCGCAGGTATGGCTGGACCGCATCACGGGCAACGTGGCGCGGGACACGGAGGACGAACCGTGGAAGCTGTTTGAGCAGCGCATGACACGTGTGCACGGCTTCACGTGCAGCCGGGCGGGCAGCGGGGCGGTGGCAACGGCTGCTGGGCAACGGCAGGGAGCGGACAGCGTGGGACAAAGGGGTGTGCTGGCAGCGGCAGGCGGGGCAGGTGGAGGGCAGGGAGAGGCGGTCATGGAGGTGGCGTGCGGGACGGCTTGCAAAGGCGATGGCGGTGAGGGTGAGCATGCGGACGGTGAAGACGTATTCGTGTGCGTGTTTCAAAAGGTGCCAGTGGCTTGATGCAAGCAGCATTTAGCGTTTTGCAGGTATTGCTCACAGTACGAAGCTGGATTGGTGTAGCAATCGCACCGTTCATTGCACTCATGGCAATGGATGGCCTGTGTCCTTGACACACCAAAACGCTAAATCAGTAGTTGTTCAAGCTATAAACAGTAATTGATCAACTGACCCATGGGTCCTTAGCTCAGAACGTGACGTGAGCGTTCTGCCGGTCTTGAGCAGCAATGCAGTTCAGCGCGGGTAGCCGCAATGTACCTCTTCCGCAGTTTTCTTGGGACGAACTCAAGGCTGGAGGCAAGGCCTGCCGGCAGCTCGCGCGCGCGGTGGCCGCAGCCGACGTGGAGCGGACCGGGACTTTGCCGCGCGCCGAGAGGCTGGCAGCGGCTCGCGCTTTGAGCCAAATCCACCAGCTGTCTAAAAGCGGAGGCGTTACCGTGATGCACATGAGCTCCAGGCCTGAGGAGCTATACGATGCTGTTCCGGCTGTGGTGAAGGTCTTTTCGATTTCGCTCCGGGAGGTCGCAGCGCTGGCCTCGTCGCCGCCGGCGCCAAACGAGTCTAGCGAAAGCCGGGGCAGACAGGAAACCAGCAGCTTGAACGCTGGAGGCGCGTCCGGGGCCTTTGCCGCCGCAAGGAGCGGCGGCCGGCCGGCCAAGGGCGGGTTCGGTACCGAGCCTGGAGCGAGAGCCGCATCAACAGCAGCAGGTTCCGGCCACAAGTTCGTTTCCTCGGCGGACTGGGTGCCGCTGCTGGTGGACAGCTCCGCGATCCTCTCGGAGTGCTTGTACAATGTCAACAGCGGCAGCGTGGCCCAGGATATCCAAGAATACTTTCGGGGCGACCCCGCTGCACGGACCATGGCCGATACCCTCTCTGCCGCAGCCTCAGATCCCGTAATGGTCACGATGTTCAACTGCGCCGTGGCAATCGCTTCCGCCCTGCTGCACTCCGACGCCCTGCCGGCCCTCAGCCGCCTGCTCTCCGCCGAGGCGCAGCGCGGCCCCGCCCGGGCGCTGCTGTCCCCCGGCCAGCTGGCCACGTGCCTCCAGCTGCTTGACAGGCTCATCCTTGCAGCCGCCAAGGCCCCCACCGCCCTCCTTCCCTCCATCCCACCTGCATCCCGTGCCTCCGCCCCCACCGCCGCCGGCGCTGGCCCCTCAGCCACCCCCACCTCCACTGCCTCTTCGTCCACCCGCCCACCTACCTCCACCTCCACTCGCTCCCCCTCCTCCGCTACTGCCTCTCCGTCCCAGGTCCCAGCCGCGGACCTGTGCACCTCCTCCACACCCCGGATCCACCAACGTCAGCGTCTTGGCGCCGCAGTGCTGGTCGGCGTGGCGGAGAGCGGGGTCCTGGAGGCGGCGTGTCGGGCGGTGGTGGAGGTGCTGAGCGGGATGCAGCAGGAGCAGCAGCAGCAGCAAGATGCCAGGTGGCCCGTGGGGCATTACAGCGCTGCGTATAAAGGGCTGTTCGAGATGCTGCACCAGGTACTAGGTGCGGCTGAGAAGAACGAGGCGGCAGTGGGCGCCGAACGCCTGCCGGACGGGCTGATGGGGAGGATCCTGGGAGGCCCCTGCGTGCAGGTGCGTTGTGACCGAAATGGACTTGTTCGTCCGATGTTCCTGCATCCCCGCTTGGGAGGATCGGGTGGTGTAGCTTCCGTCACCTGACCCGTCACCTGACCGCGCCGGTAGCAAGCCATCCCTACCCACTGCGGTGCTGCGGTATGCAGCACGTCTAGCGAGGCGTGTGCTCGGTTAACTCCGGGTAACCACCAACCAACCAAGCCGAACATACCTCCCCGTCACATCCCTGCCCCTATGCGACCTTGCCCCCACACTCGCCGACAGTACGCCCTGGCCGCCCACTCCGTGTCCCAGCTGCACCCCGTGGACGGCGGTACGACGTACGGCCTGCCGTACGACAGCATGTTGCCCTTGACGGCGTTGGAGCGAGGCCACCAGCTGTCCTGCTTCGGCATGTCGGTTGCAGCCTGCTGGTGGATGCGGATGTGCAATTTCGGAGGCATTCCGCCTCTGTGCCCCCTGTCGCCCCGCAACCTGTTCGAGCTGTGCCTGCGGACGGCGGAGGTGACGGCGGACTGCTGGCGGCGGCGCAACGGGCTGCTGCCCGCGGCGGCGGCGGCGGCAGGCGGCAGCAGCGGCAGCAGCCACACCAGGCGCCACGGCAGCACCAGCACCAGCACCAGCGCCAGCACCAGCACCAGCACCAGCGGCAGGCCGGATGTGGCTAGCCGGGACCATGCGGGCCACACGTTCGGGGCTGGCGTACCGGTATCCCGTGTACTTCTGGATACAAGCTGCTGCGCCACAGTCTCCCTTACAGCCATCGGCTGCAGCGGTGACATCATGTGCAGCTGTGCTGGCGGTCGTTGGGGAAGCCCTGCATCCGGCAATCGAGCGGATGAAGGCAGCGCGCCCGAGGGTGGCGCGGCAGCTGCTGACGGCGCAAGCAGCAGCGGCTGCGGCAGCGGCGGCGGCACAGAGCGCCCGGGACGCAGCGGGAGTATGGGCCCTGCATCGTGGCTGGGCGACGGAGGGCCGCTGGCGCGGCGCTGGTGGCGGGCGGCGGTGGCGGCGGTGCACTGCGCGCTGGACGAGCCGGGGGACTTGACCAATCATTGTCACACTGCGTCAAACGTGCTGGACCTGTCTTCGTACATGGAGGAGTGGGGAGTTGGTGAGCTCTTGTTGGCCTGCGGCTGTCGTGCTTCTGCCACGTGCCTTCTGCCCGGAGTGTTTCATGGGTAACCTCCAGCCGCGAGTGTAGTGCTGACCGATACGTTCAGCAGGTGCAGCTTGCAAGTTGCAACGCATGTGCTCCCGTATGCCCTCGGGTCATGGAGGCATTTCCTGATGAGAGATCTTACCCGTTGCCGCTGCCCCACAAACAGGCCCAGCCGTGACACCCGCCCCACCGCCCGCCCTCTCCGCCGCCCTGGACGCCGGCTACCTGCCCTGCCTGGAGCGCACGCTACGCTGCAGCAGTCGCTACTTCCACTCCATGGGACCCTGCGCCGCCATGGAGCTGCTCCTGCCGTTTGGCGACGAGAAGGAGGCGGCGGCCCTCATCGTGACAATAACCAAGCTAATGCGCGCATTTGTGTCGCGGCCGCCTGAGATCCAAGCCGCGCGCAGCGCCATCGTGCAGGGGTTCTGCACCCTAGCCGTGGGCGTGGTGCGGGGAGCTGATGCGGCCGTGAGGGAGGCGAGGCCAGGCGAGGGGAGTGGCTCCACCAACTTGGGCGAGACTGAACCGTGGGTCAGCGCAACCAGCAGCACCAGCACCAGCAGCAGCAGCGCTACCGGTGGTGGCAGCACCGGGACGATGGAGGACACCGACAGCCTGCCTCTGCCGGTGCAGCAGTACTTGCGGCTGGCGTCGTTCGGCCTGACGCTGTGGCTGCCGCTGCTGCTGCAGCTGCCGCCCCTGGTCGACGCCTGGCGTCTGCAATGCGGCACGTGGCGGTGGCACGAACTGCTGGACCTGCTGCTCTACGCAGTGTACCTGGCTCGGACGGCGTTCAAGCAGGGGGACGTAGGGGCAGCGGAGAGCTGGAGGGGGCTGCTGGGGAGCGGGTCTGAGGTGAAGGACCTCATTAGCTGCTTGAAGGCAAGGCTTGTGGAGGAGGCGATAATGCAGTTGGCGCAGTTGGGGGTCAGGCCTGACGGCCAAATGGACGCCGCTCTGCAACAGGGGCTCGCGCACATCGATCGGTTTAAACGCATATTGTCTGTGCTGGATGCGGAGCTGCAGCAGGCGCAGGTGTTTGCGGTGGAGGGGTTCGAAGGCATAGAGCAGATGTGGCCCCTGCTGGGGCTGCTGGCGCCGCCCTGCGAGGCGCGGCAGGTGCTGGCCTGCTGCAGCAA
>VFQN01001086.1_pt1 | contig 47704 bp, 53 predicted proteins | sample 3512371 | NCBI WGS metagenome assembly VFQN01 (sample SAMN10412370, study PRJNA504923) | tailings metagenome | isolation source: Replicate 2 from Balatoc abandoned mine | place: Philippines: Itogon, Benguet | collected 2017-08-28
GTGACCGGGAGTTTCAGGCCTTAATCAAACCGTCCGTGGAAACAGGGTAGAACCCGTACAGTTCGAATGCGTTTGGACAGCGAGTAAGAAAGCGGTCATCGGCCGGAGCCCAGGCCACTGAATTCCTGTATGGTCAATCGGGTGCGCTGGATGCTGAGGCGACTTCTTCAAACGCTTGGACGCATTACATTCGATTTCCCGATGGCGACCTTTTGGGGGTGATTCGGTCCAATCAGATCTACTTCGCACATTTGGATCACGTTGGACGGCCCGACGTTGTAACGAATCATGGCGGCGCAGTTGTTTGGCGAGCAAGAAACTCTGCCTTCGGTCGCGAGATCGTCACTAACAGCATTGGGGGGCTGAACCTAGGGTTTCCAGGACAGTACTTCGACGAAGAGAGTGGGCTTTGGTACAACCACCACAGGACATATGATTCGGGCACGGGTTCGTTCATTCAGAGCGATCCGATCGGTCTTGCTGGCGGGCTCAACACCTACGCATATGTAAATGGTAATCCGGTTTCGGGTATTGATCCGCTCGGGCTCATGGAAGTGCGTTCATTTGTCACGCGAGGCGGGGGAAATGGTAACGAGTACCGGTTTTCACTCGAATTCAGCCCCATAGATCCCGCAAAGAGCGCATCCTTTGTTGTCAGGGCTGTTAGGCGGGGTAATCTCTTTGTGCGCTCTTTGGACAAGCTCAAGCCCCCGGCTGCTGGACCGAAACGACCAAGAGCCGATATGATGAAATGCGCTGAATTGGACGCAAAGCTTCAAAAGGCGTTCGAAGAGGCTGGGTACAAGCCCGGCACATCGAGGTTGACGGAGGATCAGGCGTTGGCGTTCTTGAATTCAGTTTGGGAGAAGTATCCCCAAATGCGCTCATTGTATGACCCTCCTCAGGATATGATTGATACTGCGAAGGAGAAAGGGAAGGACTTTTTTGTGAATGGTCTCACCAATCAGGCGTACCCGGGGGAGCTAAAGTGAATTTCTGGCAGCGAATGGGAGTTTCCGCGGCTTCTGTTTTCTCGGTAGCGTTCCTTATGCCAGTTACTCAGAGAGTTTCCTCTGGGATTGAGTTTGAGGAACTGCAGATTATTTTGGTCGCAAACCTCCTTCTGATCTTGCTTGTATCACCATTGGCCGCCGCATTTCTCCGAAAGAATGGAGTGATTTTAGTCCTAGGCTCTCAAATTATGGCGCTAGCGGTGTTGGCTATGTATTGGCTGCTAAACTGACGGCCCTGCATAGCTAAAATGGTGTGCTTCAGAATTTGGTGCGCCGGCTCGTAGTTGGCGGGCGTTTCTCTCGTCACGCTAACGGCCCTCCCGCCCGCTATCTGGGTGGGAGGGGTGGCGTTTGGAACGTTTTCCATCAGATGTCGTCTGGGTGGTCGCTTCGAAGGTCGTGTGATTGATCGTTGAAGGCCCCTTCAATGGCCCGGTTTGCGAAAGGTAGATTGGCTGGCGCGATAGTGCCGAGCGAGATCAGTTGCCTGCAGGTGACGCCTTGAAGTCGGCAACTTCGGATGCCCATCTGGGGTGATAGTGAAATCCGTGATTGGGGCACGTTATCGGGGGTATGGGACCACTCGTCTCGACTCGGTGCGGGATCATGCCGAAAAGTGCGAGCCTGCCGCCGAAAGCAGTCCAAGCGAAATGTGCGCGGCCACCGCCCTGCATACCCCCTGTCGTCTGCCAAGCCTTAAACCCAGGCCTGGCGACCCTTCGCTCGATCAGCCCAGTCGACCTGCATGGCCCCTGATTGCGACCGCGCGATAGCCGGCCCACAGGGACTCGACCAGCGCATCGATGATTGACGTGGACAAGGTCTCGAGTCCGGGGACATCCTCGAATGCTTGACGGGTTTCGTCCTCGAAAGCTGGCCGAGCCAGCTGCAGTCCACCCGCTTCCACGATCATCTGGATCAGCATGTCCAACTGCTGTGGATCCAGCGGCGGAGTCTCATCCATGATCGAGACGGCGTGCTGGAGCTTCAGGGCGCTGGGGCGATCCATCGTGTTCATGATGTCCGGAGTGGGGCTGGCGGCGTGTCGCCGCCGGTGGTCTGCGCCTCGTCGCCTGGTCCAGCGCGGAAGACGAGCATCATCCACATGACCATCACGAGCGCGGCCAGCGCCACCAGCCCGATGCCGGTCCAGACCTGGTCGCCGAGCAGATAGGTGCTGCACAGTCGCTGCGGTGCTTCCTGGTACAGCACCCCGGCGGTGGCGGTCATCCAGGCCCAGTTGATGAGGAAGAAGGACTGGACCACGACGGTTGCGGCGCGGAGGGAGAGGCGGACCAGCCAGCCAGAGAGCACGACCGAGACGACCTTCGCCAGACCCACCACCGGCTCGAGCACTGCCGCATCCAGCGCCAATGGCAGCATCCACAACGTGGAGACGGCCAACGCCAGCGCGAGTCCGGCCAGGCCCTGGGCGTTGACCTGCCTGAGCCAGGCCGGGCCGGTCCCCGTGCGGTCCGGCGCCAGCCACCAGCCGACGGCGAACAGCAGCGGCAGCTCCACCACCATGTGGGTGAACATCCGTTGCTCCAGCCAGGGCTGCAACAGGGCCAGGCCCGCGAGCGCGACGCCCGGTGCCAGCGCCGTGACGACTGCGCGGCTCATGGGGATCGCACCAGCGCGGCGAGACGTTCGAACGCCAGGTCGGCGGCGTCGGGCGCGAGCGCCTCGAACATGCGGCCGTCCCCGTCCACGAGGAACAGCGCGCCGTTGTGGATGTACTCGCCGTTGCCGTCGGGGATGACGACCACATCGAACACGTCCAGCAGGCGTTCGAGATCGCCGTGGTCGGCCACGGTGGCGATCGTCCACGTGCCGCTGTCGGCCTTGATCCGGCGCGCGTACTGCGCGAGCACCTCGGGCGTGTCGCGCGCGGGGTCGAAGCTGAGGGTCAGCAGGCCCACCTGTTCTTCGATGCCGGCGTCCCGCAGACGGGCCTTGAGGAAGGATTCGCTCGATGCCATCACCAGGCACAGTGACGTGCACCGGGTATAGACCAGGGCGATCACCGTGTACGGGCGTTCCGTGACGATCGCGCGCAGGTCGGTCTCGCGGCCCCGGCTGTCCACGAGCCCGATCGCGGGCAGCTGCCGGGGTGATTCCGCGATGGCCAGCTGGCGCGCGCCGTCGCTGGTTACGGCCCTGAAGCCGTGGGTCATGGCATGCAGGCCCCAGACCGTTGCGACCGCGATCGCGGCAAGGGCCAGCCAGGTCGGGCGCATCCGGGACATCATGGCTGCGCCGGCGCGGACGCGCCGAGGGCATCCAGCTCGGCTGCGGTCCAGGGCGTGCGGCGGGCGGAGGTCAGTCCGCGAACGGCGGCCACGTCCGCGGACTGGAGCGGCGGCGCGGCGTTGCCCCATGAACTGCGGACGTGGTTGAGCACGGCCGCGATCTCGTCGTCGTCCAGATGTGCGAGGCCGGGCATCAGGCCGGAATAGCGGACACCGTTGGCCTCGATCGGGCCGCTGAGCCCGTGCAGGGTGATTGCCACCAGGTGGTAGGGATCGCCGGCTGCCCGCAACGAGCCCGCCAGGGGTGGAAACATCGGGAACCGGCCTTCACCGCGGTTCTGGTGGCAGCTAGCGCATTCGGCGGCATACAGCTGCGCGCCGGAGCGACGGGGCAGCGACGAGACCGATTGCCCGGCTGCCTGCGCCTGCAGGCGCGCGGTATCGAGCGTCGGGTTCATCCGCATCCACAGCACCGCCGCCCAGGCGCCAAGTCCCAGGGCCAGGCCGGCGATCATGAGGCGGTGGGCAGGCATCGGCGGGCAGCCGCGCGTGTCAGTCGGTCGCGGGCGCTGGCGCGGCCGGCGTCGGCTGCGCACCCTGGGGGCGGCTGGAGCTTTCCAGTCCCGGTGCGTCGGTGACGATGTAGTACACCGCCCAGGCCAGGAGCAGGGCGACCAGCGCAAGCAGGACCTTGGGCACCGGCCGGTTGAGCTCCTGCGGCTCCGGATGTTCCTGGTCGCGACTGGCGGGGGAAGGGTTCTTCATAGGTCAGTCTTCCTGGCGGGTCCGTCCGCGGAATTCGGAGGCAAGGGCCTTCGCGGCTGCCGCATCGAGGGGTTCGGCCGCGTCGTACTGGCGCGTCATCGCTTTCAGGTAGGCGACCAGATCCTCGGCGTCGCGGGTCGGTACGATTTTGCGGCCGCGGGGCGCATGGGTGTCCGGGATCGGCACGGTGTACTGGCCGGGCAGGACTTCGACATCGACGATGGCTTCATAGAGGAAGGGGTATGCCGGCATCGTGCTGTCCGGCACGTATGCGCGCGGCTGGTACAGGTGCACGTGGTGCCAGTCCTTCGACGGGATGCGGTCGCCGACGTTGAACAGGTCGGGGCCCGTGCGCATGGTGCCGAGCAGGGTGGGGCGGTCGTAGAAGTAGTCCGCGGCCACCGAGGGGCGTCCCCATCCGCGCTGGGCATCGGCGCGGCCGGCGCCGATGGTGCTGGGCTGCTGCGTATGGCAGGCAATGCAGCCGTTGGCGATGTAGACCTGCCGGCCGCGCAGTTCCTGCTCGGTGTACTGCGCCAGTCCGGCCGGCGGGGGCACGTCCTTGAGCTGCAGGAAGGGGACGACGATCATCGCCGCCGTTGCGAGGGCGAGGGTCAGCACCGCGCCGCCCACGAGTTTGACTTCGTTTTCCATTTCAGTTCGCCACGGACAGGGGGGCCGGATCACGTTCGCCACGGGGGCCGGCCAGGAGACCGGCCTGGCGCTGCTTCTCGGCGGCCTTGAGCGCCATGTAGAAATGCAGGGCGAACACGATGTGTCCCAGGGTCATCAGGCCACCGCCGATGCTGCGGCCGAGCAGCCAGGGCTTCGTCACCCGCACCGACTCGATGAACGGCGTCGCGCCATCGAGTAGGGCCAGGCCCTGGAGTGTTCCGCCAATGCTGAGCAGCACGATGTAGGCCGCGAAGCCGGCGACCACCAGCCAGAAGTGGAGGGAGATCAGTGCCGGCTTTGGCCACTGGACGTCGAGCACCCGGGGCACGGCGAAGTACATCCCGCCGAACAGCACCATCGACACGAAGCCGTACATGCCAATGTGGGCATGGGCGACTGTGAAGTGGGTGAAGTGGGTAAGGGCGTTCAGCGAGCGCAGCGCGTGCGCCGAGCCTTGAACGGACGCCACCGTGTACATCATCGCGCCGAACACGATGAAGCGCAGCGTGTGCGAGCGCTTGAGCAGGGCGAAATGCCCCTTCAACGTCAGGTGCTGGTTCACGGAGAACGCCAGCACCGGGATCAGCATCATCATGCTCTGCACGATCGAGAGCGTGACCAGCCATTCGGGAATCGGGCCACCGATCAGGTGGTGGGCGCCAACCTGGCCATAGAAGAACGCGAGCGTCCAGAACCCGAGCAGCGACAGGTTGTAGGACTGCACCGGCCGGCCGATCACCTTGGGCAGGAAGTAGTAGACGCAGGCGATCGAGATCGGCGTGTAGAACAGGCCGAGCACGTTGTGCCCGTACCACCAGTTCATCGTCGCCTGCTCCACGCCGAAGTGCAGGCCCGGGATGTTGGCGACGATGTAGAGGATCGGGAACCAGAACAGCGCGGCGCCGATGTACCAGACCGAGACATACAGATGGTGGACGGTACGCCGGCGCAGCATGAACGCCATCGGCAGCCCGATCATCATGCCGCCGACCGCGAACAGGGTGCCGATGTACCAGGGGATCTCCAGCCACTCCATGCCGGTGTTGAGGCCGTTGGCCAGGCCAACCAGGCCGGCCACCAGCCCCGCGTTCCAGATGAAGGCGCCTGCGATGATCAGGCGCGGGTAACGCAGCGGCGTGCGCAGCAGGCGCGGCAGCAGCCACACCACCAGGCCCAGCAGGCCCAACGGCGCCCAGCCATAGGCGACCGCGTTGAGATGGATGGTGCGCATGCGCCCGAAGGTGAGCCAGGCCTGCTCCACCAGCAGGTCGGGCAGGTGCAGCTTCAGCGAGCTCAGCAGCCCGGCGGCGGAGCCGACCAGCAGCCACACCACCGCGAAGGTGAAGAGCACGAACACGGGCACTGCGGTGGCGCGGTCGGCGGCGGCACGGTCGCGGAGTTCGGCCTGCTGTCCTGCGTCGTCCGGCTGCAGGCGCGTGCTGCCTTCGGCCGGATCGTTGTGGCGCCCGATCTCCTCCGGCGCGAAGATCACGCCGGCACCGCTGGACTCGCGGTCGAAAAGGCCACTGCGAAGCGACCAGATGAAAGCGAACAGGCCGACGATCGACAGGACGAACGTTGCCAGCAGGAGTGCTGTGGGGTTCATGCGACTGGGTGGCACCGGTGAGGATGCGGCCCAGACTACGCAATTCATATCAAATTTCTAAGAATCAGATATCTGACTTATTACCGTATCAGATGTGTCGAGCCGGCCTTGGCCGGTGTGATCAACCGGCCTGGATGCCGTGCGGCTGGATCACCCCGGTGTAGATCCCGGCGCAGACCAGCAGGATCAGTACCACGGAGAGTGCAATGCGTCGGGTCAGCGCGTTGACCGTGCGTTTGGTCGTGCCTTTGTCTACGAGCATGTAGTAAAGGCCGGCGCCGAGGTTGTAGAGGATCAGGCCGAGGAAGCCGAGGATCAGCAGCGTTTTCATGGGGGCTCGCCAAGGAGGATAGGGAAGGTCGTCGACGCGTCCGCATTCGGGAATGGATCGGGTCAGGTGCTAGCCTATGCTTGGCAAAACAGTGTTTTCAGTATCAAATTTTCGCTGGAAAACCATATCAGTTGAGACGCCACGGGCCGGCATGCCATGAAGCGCTACGAGGTACTCGCGGCCGATATCGCCGCCTCAATCCAGAACGGCACCCTGAAGCCCGGTGACAGGCTGCTTTCGGTACGGCAGGCGAGCGCCAGTCGCCACGTCAGCCCGTCCACCGTCTTCGAGGCCTATTACCTGCTCGAAGCGCGGGGGCTGATCCGCGCCAAGCCGCGCTCCGGCTACTACGTGGCACGGTCCGCAAGAGTCTTGGCACCGGAGCCCGAGCGGGTGTCGCAGCCCGACGGTGAAGCCCGCCCGGTGGTCATCAGCGATCTCGTCGCCGGGATCCTCAGGTCGGCGACCTCCCGCGACGTGGTTCCGCTGGGTTCGGCATTCCCCAGTCCGTGGCTGTTTCCCCTCAAACGACTGGGCCGTGCCACCGCGCTTGCGGTCGCGGAGCTCGACCCATGGAAGACCGTCGATGACCTGGCGCCCGGCAGCAAGTCCCTCCGCCGGCAGATTGCGCTGCGCTACCTCATCGATGGCGTCCAGATCGGCGCGGACCAGATCATCGTGACCAACGGTGCGATGGAGGCGCTCAATCTCTGCGTGGCCGCGGTCTGCAAGCCCGGCGACACCGTGTTGGTCGAGTCGCCCTGCTTCTATGCCTGCCTGCAGGTACTGGAACGCCAGGGCCTGCACGCCGTCGAAGTGCCCACCGATCCGCGCGAAGGCATCGACCTCGACGCCATGGAGGCCGCCATCCTGCGTCATCGTCCCAGGGCCTGCTGGCTGATGACGAACTTCCAGAATCCGCTCGGAAGCAGCATGGGGGAGGCCAAGAAAAAGGCACTGGTGGAACTGGCGACCCGCTATGGCCTGCCCCTGGTCGAAGACGACGTATACAGTGAACTCTACTTCGACAACCGGCGTCCGGTGCCCCTGAAGTCTTTCGACACGGACGGCTGGGTGATGCACTGCGGTTCGTTTTCGAAGACCTTTGCGCCGGGGTACCGCATCGGCTGGACAAGTCCGGGCAGGTTCATCCGCGAAGTCGCCCAGCAGAAGCTGACCACCTCACTGGCCACGTCGATCCCCGTGCAGCTTGGCATCGCCCGCTACCTGGAGCGCGGCGGCCATGAAAGACACTTGCGCGAACTGCGGTTGGCCCTGCGCAAGAACCGCGATCAGTACATCGAGGCGATCAGCCACTTTTTCCCCGAAGGGACACGCGTCAGCAGGCCCGTCGGCGGCTATTTCCTGTGGGTGGAAATGCCCGAGGGAACCGACTCCCTGGCGCTGCACCGGCTCGCGATGGATGCGGGCATCAGCATCGCCCCCGGGCCGATGTTTTCGGCCTTCGTCGATTTCAGTAACTGTGTGCGCATCAACTTCGGGCACCCGTTCGATACGCGCGTGGAAGCCGCGCTGGAGATGCTGGGGACGGCAGCCAGGACAGGGCCTATCGCGCCATGCCGACCGCCTGCATCAACAGGCGCATGAGGAGCGCGGCAACGCCCAGCGCGGTGATGCTGCACGCCCAGATCGCACCCAGCCACAGGAGCCGCTTGCTCCAGCCATACGACGGAGAGGCCGGCTTCTTCATTCAGTGATACCCCTCGCCGGCCTTCACCTTTCCGCGGAACACGTAGTAGGACCAGGCGGTGTAGGCGAGGATGAAGGGGATGATGAACAATGCGCCGACCAAGGCGAACCCCAAGGATTGTGGGGGCCCCGCGGCGTCCCAGATGGAGATTTCGGGGGGCAGGATATTCGGCCAGATACTGATGACCAGCCCAGAATAACCCAGGAACATGAGGGTCAAGGCCCCCACGAACGGCATCGCGTGCGGCGCGCCCTTAAGCGAGCGGAGCATCGCATAGGCGGCCACCAGGACAAGGAGGGGAACCGGGGCAAAGAACAGGAAATCCGGAACATTGAACCAGCGGGCCGCGATCGCCGGGTGGGCGAGGGGTGTCCACACGCTCACCGCGGCAATGACGGCGAGCGTGGCCAGGAGCAGGGGGCGTGTCATCCGGATGACACGGTGTTGCAGATTCCCTTCCGTCTTCAGGATGAGCCAGGTGGCGCCCAGGAGCGCATAGGCGATGACGAGGCCGAGTCCGGTGAATACGCTGAAAGGCGTAAGCCAGCTCATCACGTGGCCGGCGGCGACGCCATCGACCACATGGTGCCCCTCCAGGAAGGCGCCGAGCATCACGCCCTGGAAGAAGGTCGCCACGAAGGATCCGGCCATGAACGCCGTGTCCCAGAACGGCTTGTGGGCCTCGTTCGCCTTGAAGCGGAACTCGAAGGACACGCCGCGCCAGATGAGCCCGGCCAGGAAGCACAGTGCCGGAATGTAGAGCGCGCTCAACAGGACGGCATACGCGATCGGGAAAGCGGCCATCAGGCCCGCGCCTCCCAGCACCAGCCAGGTTTCATTGCCGTCCCAGACGGGAGCGACGGTGTTGACCATGGTGTCCCGGTCTTCCCGTTCCCTGATGAAGGGAAACAGGATGCCGATTCCCAGGTCAAAGCCGTCCATGATCACGTACATCATGATGCTGAAGCCGATGATCAGGAACCAGATCAGGGGGAGGTCGATGCCCATGGTGTTCCTCGCTCTACGGTGCGTCGGTTGTCGGGGGCGAGGCCGCATCCGCCGCAGACAATGGACGCGCGGGCCTCTGGTTGATGGAGGGACCGTCGCCCGCAATGTCGTCGCCGAGCGCCTCCGGCCCCTGTTTGACGAGCTTCAGCACGTATGCGATCCCCATTCCGAAGATGGCCACGTACATGACGACGAGGATCACCAGGCCGATGGACAGGGTCAGGGCGGAGTGATTGGACACGGCGTCCTTTGTTCTCATCAGCCCGTAGACCACCCAGGGCTGGCGGCCGATCTCGGTGACGTACCAGCCCGCGAGGATGGCGATCAGCCCGGAGGGTCCCATCCAGAGCGCGAAGCGCGCCAGGCCCGGTGATTCGTAGAGGCGGTGGCGCCAGCGCGCCCATGCCCCGTACAGGCCGAGGAGCAACATCAGCATCCCGAGGCCGACCATGATCCGGAACGACCAGAAGACGATCAGCGAGTTCGGGCGGTCTTCGGGGGCGAACTCCTTGAGCCCCGGGAAGTGACCGTCCAGGCTATGCGTGAGGATCAGGCTGGCCAGGTTCGGAACCTCCAGCTTGTAGCGGGTCGTCTCGGCTTCCATGTCCGGGACTCCGAACAGGATCAGCGGCACGCCTTTGCCCGGAGTGTTCTCCCAATGACCTTCGATCGCAGCGATCTTGGCGGGCTGGTGCTCGAGCGTGTTCAGACCGTGCAGGTCGCCGATGAAGATCTGGAGCGGCGTGGTGAAGAGCACCATCCAGAGTGCCATCGAGAACATGCGTTTGACGGCGCGATGCCGGCTTCCGCGAAGCAGGTGCCAGGCGCCCGAGGCGCCCACGAACAATGCGGTCGCCAGCATGGCCGCCGTGACCATGTGCGCAAGGCGATACGGGAAGGACGGATTGAAGATGACCTTCACCCAGTCCACGGGCACCACCACGCCGTTGATCACCTCGTGACCCTGCGGTGTCTGCATCCAGCTGTTGGAGGCCAGGATCCATGTGGCCGAGATCAGGGTGCCGACCGCGACCATGATGGTGGCGAAGAAGTGGAGGCCGCGACCGACCTTGTTCCAGCCGAACAGCATGACGCCGAGGAAGCCTGCCTCCAGAAAAAAGGCGGTGAGCACCTCGTATGCCAGGAGAGGGCCGGTGATGCTGCCCGCGAACTGGGAGTAGAAGCTCCAGTTCGTTCCGAACTGGTAGGCCATGACCAGGCCAGACACCACACCCATGGCGAAGTTCACCGCGAAGATCCTGGACCAGAAGTGGTACGCCTCCAGGTAGGCATCGTCCTTCTTCCACAGCCACATGCCTTCGAGCACTGCGAGGAACGAGGCCAGGCCGATCGTGATGGCCGGGAAAATGATGTGGAAAGAAATGGTGAAGCCGAACTGGATGCGCGCCAGCTCAAGGGCGGTTAGTCCGAACATGCAGGCACCTCGTCAGGCGTTCCGTATCAGGTTACAAAGAATCAGATCATTGATTTACACCAAGATCAGTTGGCATTCGGCTGAAACTGGTCCCACGCGCTCGGCACGCCGCGTTCCCCGTCTGTTCAAGGCGTTCCGGCACTCCACGCCTGGAAGAAGTCCACGAAGCTCCGTACCCGGGACGGCAAGTAGCGTCCTGGCGGATAGACAGCGTACACGTTGCCCACGGGCAGGGACCATTCCGGCAGCAGTCGCACGAGCCTTCCCTTACGCACTTCCTCCTCGGCGATGAAGTCGACCATCACAGAGATGCCGGCACCGGCCGCCAGCAGCGCGCCCAGGCCCGTCGTGGAGTTCGCGGCCAATTGGGCCCGCACCTGTACCCGGCAGCTTTCGTCATCGCGGTGGAATATCCAGGTGAGGGGAGAGCTCAGCAGCGTGAGCGCGATTCAAGCATGTTTCGCAAGCTGTTCGGGATGGGTGGGTGTGCCATGGCGGGCGAGGTAGTGGGGAGAGGCCACCAGGTACTGCTGGAACTCTCCCAGGTGTCGGGCCCGCAGCGAGGAGTCCTTCAGCCAGCCCAGGCGAAACGCGATGTCGATGCCTTCTTCCAGCATGTCGCTGATCTGGTCACCGCTGCGCAGTTCGATGCGCAGGGCAGGATGCCGACGCCCGAACTCCGCCACCGCCGGTCCCAGCACCCGGGCCGCGTAGTCCTCCGGCGCGGTGAGGCGGAGCTCGCCGCGCAGCTGATGCTCATCCCCCTCCGCAGCAGCCAGCGCCTCCTCCAGGCCGGCCAGAAGGGGCTTGCACTCGCGATGGAGGACCTCCCCGGCCCGGGTCGGCTGGACCCGGCGGGTAGTGCGGTGGAACAGCGCTACTCCGAGATGCTCCTCCAACTGGCGGATCTTCAGGCTGACCCGCGCCTTGGTGCTCCCCAGCCGCTCCGCGGCGGCCGTGAAGCTGCCTGCCTCGACCAGCGCCAGGAAGATCGGCAGGGCATTGAGATCGATGTCGGCAGACTGGTTCACACCCCCTCCAATTGTCTAGATATCGATAACAGTAAATCGGTGATTACGGTATTTATCACGACAATCAGCAGTCTGACAATGTCCCCCGTCACCTGTCCCGCCTCACACAAAAGGAGTTCCGTTATGAAGATTGCATTGATCGGCGCCAGTGGTTTCATCGGTTCGGCCCTGCTCGACGAGGCGCTCGCACGCGGGCACCAGGTCAAGGCCCTGGTCACGCGCCCAGAGCGCATCGCCGCCCGCGACGGCCTGTCCGTTGAAAAGAGCGACGTCCTCGACACGGCGGCCCTTGCCGCGCAACTGAGCGGGGCCGATGTGGTGCTGAGCGCTTTCAGCGGCCACGCCCAGGAGGACGTGTACGGTTATTACGTGAAAGGCTTGGACTCCATTCTCGCCGCTGCCCGGTCGGCCGGCGTGCGACGGCTGCTGGTGGTCGGCGGAGCCGGCACGCTGGAGGTCGCTCCCGGCCAGCTGCTGCTCGACGCCCCGGGGTTCCCCGACGGCTACCGCGCGAGTGCCAACGGTGCCAAGACCGCCCTGGAGCGGCTGCGCGCCCAGCAGGATCTGGCGTGGACTATGCTCTCGCCCGCCCCGGAAATCTTCCCCGGCGAACGCACCGGCGAGTTCCGTCTGGGCGGCGACAGCCTGCTGACTGATGCCGAGGGCAACAGCCGGATCTCGGTGCAGGACTATGCCGTGGCCATGCTCGATGAGCTGGAAACCGCCCGCCATCCCGACCAGCGCTTCAGCGTCGCCTACTGAAGAGGGGACCATGGAAACTCAGGTGCTGTACGTCGCCGATGCGTATTGCGGCTGGTGCTGGGGCTTCGCGCCCCACCTTGCCCGGTTCGAAGCGGCTCGGAGTCATCAGGTGCCGTTCCGGGTGATCTCCGGCGGCCTCTTCGTGGGCGAGCGCAGCGGACCGATCAAGGCCTACCCGCATATCCCCCAGGCCAACCAGAAAATCGCCCAGCTCACGGGCGCGCAGTTCGGTGAGGCTTACCAGGCTCTGCTGTCCGAAGGGACGGTGCGGATAGACTCGGCCGCCGCTGCGCGCGGGCTGGCCGGGCTCCGTGCACAGGCGCCCGAACGCGGGCTCCGGTTGCTCCACCAGATGCAGGAGGCCTTCTATCTGCACGGACAGAGCCTTTCCGATCCCGCCACCTACCGAGGGATTGCCGCAGCCGAGGGACTGGATGCCGAGCGGGCAGTCGCCTACCTGAGCAGTGACGAAGGGCGCCAGGCGGCCGAGGCGGATTTCCAGCTGGCGCGCCGGCTTGGCGTCAACAGCTATCCGACGCTGCTGCTTCTGAAGGATGGCGTGGCACATCCCCTGCCAGCCACCGGCGCCACGCTTGCAGATATGAATGATGCCTTGGATAGCGCGCTCTAACTCTTCGCTGTCGGCGGGAGTCGCTCCCGCCTGTTGCGACTGGCCAACTGTTGGATGGAACCGAACGGAAGGGGATTAGGGGTGTTTATCGCAGGTAGAGTGTCGCGAACCGGCATTTCTGCTTCTACTAGATGCAAACAGATCGCTTAAAGCCAATTGAATGTTCCTGGTGGCTGCCATTTCCCTTGTGCATCTTCTACGTCATTTCGGACATCGAACGCAGCCCTGTTGGGGTTCCGAGGCCGATCCAAAGGTGATCCTGGGTGCCGGCGATCATGAAAAGCATCGGGGCCCTTCGCTTGTCGCAGATGCGCAGCCAGCCACGCGTATCGATCGTCGACGGCCTTGGATGGAGTTCTGGGTGGGTATGCCACTCGCCCAGGTAGTCCATGGTTCCGCCGCTCTCGCGCCATCGCGCGAGTGCGGCCTGCTGGTGCGGCGCGGCGGAACGAAAGAAGCGAGTCCTGCTTGCCTGGTCGGAAACCAACGGCGCGGTGGCCTCGGTCACATGCAGGTGAGTACCGCGCCGGTAACCCAGCAGGATGCCGCCGGATTCCGGCGCGTCCTGATGGAGTTGGCGGTGCCGGGCGAGTACCTGTAACGCCTTTTCTTCGATCAGGACGAAGCCGTCATCGTCGGGTCGTCTCAGGACGAGGGAGGTGAGCATCCCGGGCATCCCTCGAGCGGCGAGACGTTCTGGTTTTTGATCTTCCTGACATCCGCGTCTTCGATGTAGCGAGTCCGAAAGCGCGGAGAGACGTCGCCCTTGAGCCAGTCGATGATCATGTCGATGGCCAGGGCAGACGAGGACATCGGCGCGGAAACAGCATACGGGGTATAGGCGCTGCAACCGACGACCCTCGTCTCCGGATCATGATCGATGACAGGGAATCGCTGCAATCGTGCAGGGTCGTCGTTCCGGCGCATGCAGCGGAAGCAAGCATATTTGCGCTGATCGACCCACAGCGCCTGGACGCACTCGCCGTTGCCGACGATCCAGGTGTGCAGGACCGGCACGCCCTCGGTGCCGAACTTGGTGCGGCGGTTCGCATTGATCGCCTCGCTCACCGCCTCCTCGCCGGTCGCGTCGATGACGAGGTCACCGGCGATGTCGGAAGGGTAGGCCGCGCGGCGCGGCTCGGCGACGATCCCGGCATGGGGAAACTGCCGGATCAGTGTTTCCTGCAGCGCGACCGCCTTGGGTTTGTACAGGCTGTCCATGCCGAGGAAGTGCCGGCCCAGGTTGCCGGGACCGAGGTCGTCCGGATCGATCAGCGTCAGCGATCCGGTGCCCGTTCCCGCACCCAGCTTCACCAGTGCCTGTGCGAGGTAGCCGCCGATCGCGCCGCAACCGACCAGCGTGATTCGCCGGTCCTTTAGCGACGGGAATTGCAGGTTGCGGCTGTGGATGAAGTCCGGGCTGATCTGCCTGACGCTGACCCGCGTAATCGGAAGTTCGTGCCCCTTGTTGTAGAGGTGCTGCCGATAACCCGACGGCTTGCGCTGGTGCATGAGCTTGCGGTTGGAGTTCAGGTCGAAGAAGAAACCGAACCAGCCGGCCGGACTGTCGATCAGGAACTGGATCGCCTTGAATCCCAGCCACTCACGTTGCCCGAGCATGGCATGGATGCGCTTCATGGCCGCCGCATCCCAAGACTTGATCCAGGCGAACATGTCGGCAATCGTCGCGGGCAGCGTGCCCGGTAACGTCGGTGACCGCGTGCTGCGGACAATATAAGTCCCGAGCTTCATTCGCCTCGCCGCTGGCCAGCCGCGGGCCTGGGCCAGCGCCTTGACCTGGGCTTCGTCGCTGGCGGCGATGACATAGTGACCGTCGTCAACGGTGATGCCAAAACAAGGCACGACGCCGTCGCCAGCGGCCTCGGCGAGCAGCACCGGAGCGGGCAAGGGGCGCTGTCCGATCTCCCAGTTCGCGCCGAACTCCTGCTCGAACTCGCGTTCGCGGTACGTCGGGCTCCCGCTGAGTCGATCAAGCTCCCGCTGCGCCTGTTCGATGCATTGCCAGATCGCGTGGTCGGGACGATAGCGGTCGAGCACGACCCGTCCCTGCATGAAATAGCACTGCACGCCGTCGCCGGAAACGTGCGGTGTCAGCGCGGGCAGGAACGCCGGGCGCTCGAGGATGACGAGCGTGGGGTAGGTCGTGAAATCCCAGTCCGAGATCTCGAGCCGAACCTTGACCGGACCCTTGGCGCACCGCAATTCGCCGACGAAGCAGCGCGCCGAACCTGGGCGCTTGATCGACTTGAAGCCGAGCTCGCCCAGTTTTCTCAGTCCCAGCGCGAGCCGCGACGCAGACATGTCACCCCGACTGGTTCGAGCCCACCAGCGGCGGTGCCACAGCCGCGGCCGACGACCGGCGGACCTGGTCGGCGCTGTCGTCGACTTCGATGAAACTAGTCTCGTTGGCGATGCGGCTGCCGAACTCGCCGCGCATGTTGTGGATCGCGTCTGGCGCCAGGCTCAGGCCGGCGTAGTGGCGCGAGTTCCACACCTGGTCCAGGAGATCCCTCGCGCGCGCCTTCGCTAACTTGCGCTGAGTGGCGTCGAGTCGGTTGAAGTCCGTGCCGCCGCCATCGATCCCCGGCTCGAAGATGTCGTGCCCGATGCCCTCGTAGATGGCGCGGGCGGCATCCTCGAGCGCGAGGTCGTCGCGGCGCTGACGCGGGACGAAGTTCCTCGCCACCAGGATCATCAGCGATACCGAGCTGGGGCCATCGCAGTTGGGCCAGTTGTAGTCGCGCCAGCCCTTCACGTAGCGGCAGACCCGGCGCAGCTGCTCGCCGTGCTGCTCCACGCGGTCGTTGTACCAGCGGGCGACTTCTTCCGGATCGGTCTTGAGCCATTCGCCATCGCGCGTGGCAAGGTGGACGCCTTCGATCATCTGCCAGAACGGTTCGGGCATTTCGGCGAAGTCCACGCTTTCGCTGAGCCTTACGCTGTCGCGCGTGGCATAAAGCTGGCCGCTCGCGCGGGCGCGTTCCTGTATGGTGTGGAACTCGCTGGCCGGCACCGCGTAGAGGGGTACGTCGATGTGCGCCCACGGCGCGATCTTGACCCGGACGCAGCTCTTCTTGCTCCGATCGAGCGACCACCCACGTTTCTTGCACAACTCGTCCAGCGCCGCTTCGACGATGTCGAAGTAGGTCTTGGCTGCCGTCTTCGGCCGCGCATCCATGATCTCCACCGGCAGGTAGACGCCGAAATCCCAGTCCATTTCCTGTCCGGGATGTGCCGGCTGGATCAGCGTGCGGTAGACGCAGGAGCCCTGGCTGCGGAAGCGCGGACCGATCTGCCGGTCCATGCCCAGCAACTGGGTCGATGCGGCCCGCAGGCTCGCTCGTAGATGGTCGCGGACGTCGTTCTTTGCGTCGACCAGCGTTTGCCACTGGGTCTTGGTCGGCTCGATGACTTCGTCGAAGCTCAGGGCATGGCCGGCGTTGAGAAAAAGCTTGTGCAACTTCAGCATGATCATGCTCCTTGAGCAGGATTGGCGTGTTCGCCGTGGTGGAAGGTCGGCATCTGCGCAGCGCGATCCAGCATTGCCAGGATCGACGCGTTGCCGAGCGCGCGTTTGGCGCATTCCGCTGCAGAGCCAAGCAGGATTTCCCGTGCGGCCCCGTCGGTCTTGTCCAACGCCACGGCACGGGCCCGCTCGTCGGTCAGGTCTTCATCCAGGTGGTGGTACTGGCCAGGCATGATCGCGTGGCCGAGCAGGTGGTGGACCAGCGTTTCCTGCGCCGAGATGGAAACGCCGAACAGGCGCTTGGGCATGTTGGCCGGCATCCATCCGCCCCAGTCCAGCGCACCGCCATCGCGGTTGCGATGAGGGTCGACGGTGAACTTCGCCGACATGGTTCCGATCGCCATTACGTGGAGGTTCGGGCGCGACTGCCCGAGGAAGTGCTCGGCTTCATGCAGTGCCAGCAAGCCGGGGGCGTTGGCGAATAGCCCGCCGTCAACGTACTGGCAGTTGTTGAAGACGTGGCGCGGAAAGAACCCTGGAGCAGCGCTGGTAGCCAGTGCGACGTCGACCAGTCGGTGCTTGTGGTCGGTGGAGAAGCTGGGATGGTGCGGCGTCTTGAACACGACCGGGCGCCCAGTCGTGTGGTTGATTGCCGGGACGATGACGCGATGCGTACATGCGCCGAGGGTGCGGCGGCCAAACAGCGTTTCTGACTCGAGCAGGGCAGCGAGGGATGCCTGTGTGTAGGGGGAACGCAGGTAGCTGAGGAACGACCAGCGCTTCTTGAAGATCTCGTCGCCGCGTTCTTCGAACAGCGCCACCATCTGCTTGGCAGGCACTTCCAAGGCCAACGCCAAGGCCAGGATGCCGCCGATCGAGGTGCCGGCGATCAGGTCGAAGCGAGTCGCGATCGGGGCGCCGATGCGCTCTTCGAGGTCGGCGAGGACGCGGGCGGTGAAGAGTCCGCGGTAGCCACCGCCGGACAGGCTCAGGATGCGGAAAGGGGAATCGGGCTGGGCAGCACTCGGCGTGCTGCCCCTCAGGTCGTGCGAATCGTCCTCTCCTTGCCCGGCGATGATGGTCATATGGCCCCCCTGGGTGGACTGTCTGGACCTCGGTAGTAAGGCACCACTATTCAGGTGACCTGTCTCGTAGATTGAGACCACGACGATTTTGGGGTGCCCATCACAATTTCAAGGGGTCGAGTTGAAATTTTTCCACTAGATCTAGTGGCGGCAGGGAAGGCTGAAGTTGATAGCCAGCAACGATTAGTCTTCCAGAAGGTGAGCAGCGGGGTTCACCGTGGCGCTGCCCGTCTGGAAGTATCCGATAACGCTTGAAACCGCCCGGTGCTCCGTCAGCTGCATGATCGCCGGCAGAGAGACACCCTGGCGGCTTGCCTCGGTGACAAATCCGGATCGCAGGCTATGCCCCCCAAAATCCCCCTCCAGCCCGGCCAGGCGAGCCCGCCGCTGCACGATCTCACCCACGGCGGCCGGGGAGAGGGCAGGGCCGATACGGTTCCTCCAGAGTCGGCGGAAAATCGCCCCCTCGGTGAGGCCGGCGGCCTCCAACCAGTCTTCTAGCGCCAGAGCGGCCCGATCCAGCACCGGCTTGTCCGGCGTGGAAGAGGCAGTGACGCCGGCCTGCTGGGTTTTGCTGTGCTCCAAGCGGTAGATGAACCCTTGGGGGCCGATCCGGCGCAAGTCGCGAATGTCGGCCGCGGCTATTTCGCTACGCCGGCGTCCGCCGCTGGCGAACCCAAAGCAGAGCAGGGCCCGGTCCCGCAGTCCCTCCAGACTGTCGTCGCATGTGGCCAGCATGGCCTCGAGCTCGGTCAGGGTGATGGCCGTCTTCTTGCGGGGGCGCTCACCGCGTTTCACGGCGGCCCGGCCGGCTCGACTGAGGACGGTCCTAACCGCTGGCTGCTCACAGGGATTGGCCAAGTGTTTAAGGCGATGGGCCGTCGACAGGACGGCCACCCGGTGCCGCACGGTGGCCAGGCTCCAAGCGCCGGGCTTGGCCTTGAGACCCGCCGCCACGAGCGCCTGGTCGACCTCCAGCGGCAACTCCCAGGTCAGGCGCCCATCCTCGGTCCGGCGGGCCGTGTGGTCGACTAGGAACTGCAGCACGGTTGCCTCAGGCGTCGGAAAGGGCAGCTCAATGCCGTAGCGCGCCACGTGCCAGCCGGCCCAGTAACGCAGGGCCGAGGCGTAACTGCGTGTGGTGTTGGCGGCTGCCGCTTCGGCCAGCAGCTCGCGCACGGCATCCGCGGCCTGTTGGGCGAGCTGCGCGGGCAACTGCAGTCCGGCGGCGGGCGAGGCATGGGCGGGCAGGGTGTCTTTGCACTTCATAATATGTAGTCTGTACTACGACACTAGGCTTTTAGCCACGATAATCATCACTTATCGTTGGTAGGTCAAGGCCGGGGCAGGGATCCGAGTAGGAGGGCATCAGATGGCACGGGGCGTCACCCAGGAACAGGTCAACGAGGCAATCGAACAACTGCTGCTCGCCGGCGAGCGACCGACAATTGAGCGGGTCCGGGCGACGCTCGGCACCGGTTCGCCGAATACGCTGACACGCATGTTGGACACTTGGTGGAAGGGGCTTGGCAACCGGCTGACGGCGCAGCGCCAATCTGCATCGGTACCGGGCGCACCCGCGGCCGTTGTAGATGCAGCGTCCGCGCTCTGGGAAGCCGCGCTGGCGGCGGGGCAGGCCCACGCCGAGGCCGCCGTTGCGCCAGAACGGGCGGCTCTGGCGCAGACCCTGGCCACAATGGAGGCCGCTATCGCGCGAGAACGGGCGGCCGCCGAGGCCGCGGATCGGGCCCGCCAAGCGGCTGTCGCCGCGACCGAAGGGGCAAACGCGGCACTACTCATCAGCAACCAGCGGGTCAACGACCTTCTGCGTCAAGTATCTCAGCTCGAGGCGCGGATACAGGAACTGGTCGGGCGAGGCGATGCGCTGGAAGCCAGCCTCCGTAAGGCGGTATCGGATGCGGAGTCCAACCGCGCCGCGGCTGCGGCCGAGCGTATGGAACTCCAGGCCCACGTTCGCAGGATTGAGGACCGCGCCCATGCCGAGGTCGACCGTCTGCGCCAGGAACTCAAGGCCGCCCACACTGAGCGAACCGCTCAGGGCCGGGAACACTCAGCGGCATTGCGGGCGGCAAATCAGGCACGGCAGGCCGAGGAGGTACGCAGGCACGAAGCCGAGCGGGAGGCCGCTGCAGCCCTAGCACGGGTTCAAGTGCTCGAGCGGCAACTCACTCAACCAAGCGTTCGCGCCGCTAAGTCCGCAACTCCTCGGCGCCAGCGATCATCGAAAGCCTGATATGCCCTGTCACGTACTACCGCACATTACTGGTTTCGGCTAAACCGCACTAAACCGCGCTAAACCGCCCTAAAGTTCCTAAACTCACTTTGAAGCTGAGGGAGCGATGCCACGTCGCGACCCTGTTTCTGATCACGTCCGTTGGCTCGGCGCCGGCGGAACGGTGGCGATAATGCCGACAAGTCCCTCGGGGCGTATTTGGACTTGCCGCGACAAGGGCGAAATCGCGCATGCCACCCAAGTTCGCCTGAGATGTAGCTGTGCCCTTACTGTGCGCATAATATGCCCGAATCAGGAGGCGCTATGTCTAATTCCACCATCCAACTGCCCGACATCACGCAGTTCCAGGATGGCGATAAGCCGATCCTTTCGCCTACGCGGGTCGGTGGGGAATTCCTCATGGGGATCCAAGAACTGGCGGATCTCTCTCGCGTGCATCGAAATAGCGTCCGCGCCCACCCCGAGAACAAGCAGCTGCAGGCGACACTGGTGAATTTGTTGCGCGTTCGCTCGGCGGCCATGGCAGTGAGCCGAGATCCCCAAAAGGCCACGTTCTTCGTTCGGAACCAGCCGATCCCGAGCTTCGGTCACAAGACTGCGCTCCAACTAGTGGGCGAGGGTCGAACTGAAGACGTGATTGAGTACCTGGCCTCAATCGAGGCAGGGTTCTTGGGGTGATCCCTTGAAGGAAGCGCGAGAGATTCACATCAGGTTTGCCCCAAGTGACGGCCGCGCTTGTTGGCCCGGTCTTGGTGGCGCCGCCGGTCCGATTCTTCGGCAGCGTTGGCGCGGGTTAATTGACCGGGAACACCAGGGGTGGGAGGGGCTTTTGTCCGCATCGGACTTCGCGGCGGCTTCTTGGCGGCCCGTGCGCTCCACCGTCTTTCGAATCAGAGGCGGATTGTTCGCTGAATTGAATGCTTAGGGGTGGTTTGTAGGCGGTACAGAGAATTCGAGGCAAGTCTTGGGGCTCTAAGTGGCGGTTGTCCGATGTGGCGGGGGTGAAACCTCAGAGGTAGACACCAAGTGCATCCCATGCGCCTGGATTCGCCCCGGGATAAAGTGCGCATAATGTATATTATGTAATTATCGAAATGTGCCCCGGCACCCGCTCTTGATGTCGTCGCCAGCCTTAGCCTGTTGAGGCGCGTTTGTACACGGCCTCAACCCCAGTATCCCCCGCTTCCAGCAGTGCAATGCCCAGGCTCGCGCCAACCTGAAGCGACTGACCGCCGTATTCGACCGGCAGGCTGATCACCCGGCTCAGTTTCTCGGCGATACAGCGCGCCTTGGCGATCGCCTGGTCCGGGTCGGCGTCCAAATGGCCAACGACGACGGCGAACTCGTCGCCACCCAATCGACCGACCACATCTTCGGTGCGAAGGCAGTGGCGAAGCCTCGCCCCCACCGCGGCCAGCAGCGCGTCGCCGGCGTCGTGGCCATGCTGGTCGTTGATCGGCTTGAACCCGTTGAGGTCCAGCACGATCAGTGCACCTCGGTGGCCATGGCGGGTGCACTGGGCGAGCGCAACCCGCAGATGCTGATCGACCAGTCGCCGGTTCGCCAGCTGGGTCAGCGGATCGACATGGGCAAGGTGGGTGATTTCCGCCTGGGCGGCATCGCGCTCAACGACGTAGGGTTTGACCACCCAGGCATAGATGATCGGGGAGGCGATCAGGATCAACAGGAAGGGGTTGAGCAACGACACCAACGCCGCCTGCAGTCCACTTGGTCTCGCCGTGCATGCGGTGTGGGATCGCGCTCAGTGCCAGCATGATCACCAATTCAGTCAGGCCGATGATGATGGCGATGCGGAAAACGATCGCTCCCATGGTGCTACCCTCTCGTTTGCGCGCTCGGTCAGAGTGGCGCGCCCTACCCTGGCGCTGAGAGGCCAGTATGGTGCACAGCGGGCCAAGGTTCGGACAACCGGCCCGGAACCGGCACTGGGAGGACGGGGCCGGGCCTCAGGGCAGCGCCCCGCGAGCACGCTCCTCGTCGAGTGTCGCCAGAATCTGGGCGGCTACTGCCCAGCATTTGGCCCGGGCGTACTCGCCCGTGCGATAGCGGCTGATCAGGCCCACCAGTCGCAGCAGCGTTTCGGGCGCCCAGGCCTCGCCCGGGCCGGGCTCGCGCAACTGCCAGACTGGACCACCGCTCATGCCCTCCAACGCGGGGACGCTCACGGCCCGACCCTGGATCGTTTCGGCGCTGTCATCGCACAAGTAGAACTGGTCTACGCGAGGATCCGTGGGGAGATCGGCGTTGGCGGGCACTTCGGGGAGCATGGCGGTGTAAATCGAGACGGGCGTGCCGATCAGCCACGCATCGGTGCTGCGTGCCAGCGCGTGCGGATAGCCCGACAAAATGAACGAAAGGCCCGACGTGAGGATGGCTGGGCCGACGTGACGACTCTCCAGCACACCCCACCCCGCTCGGACCTGGCCAGCGACCTCCGCGGAGAAAATCTCCAGCGCCATGACATCGAACCGGTCATCTTCGATTGGCGCGTGCCGATCGAAGGAGCCCAAGGTCCAGATCTCCTGCGAGGTCGGACTCAGCGGAATCGCAAACTGCGTCAGGTCCATTCCACGCTCGTAGAGGTGCGCGGCGGTCAGCAGGAACAGGCGGCCCTCGTGTTCGTAGAACACCCCCGATCCGTGAATAGTGGCCAGCCCATCCGCCGTCTGGGTGGAAATGATGGGCACGCAGTGCCGGACGATGTATTGATCGAGGGTGCGGATTTCCAATGGCGTCACGGGGCAGCCTCGGACAGTGACAACGATGGGCACGCCAAGGGATCCCCACGGCATGGCGGGTGCCCCCGGCTCAGCTTGGTCCGCGCTTTCGGCCCGGCGGACAGGGTCTGCGTGCTTCCGGGTGGCGATCGCAGACTAACGCAGCGGCCGGCGCTCCGGGGTAAGAAAACGCCCTGTCGAATGCCGCATGCCGTCCGGCGGTGCTGGGAGCTAGGTGTTCGCCAGCGTCAGCACAGGCGCGAAGCCACCGCCCGCCGTGCGGAAATTGGTGGTTTGCCCCTGATAGAGCCGCGCCGCGAAGAACAGCGCTTGCCCCTGATAGGCATAGCAACGAAGGTCGACCTTCAAAGGAGGCGAATCGGGCCCCGTGTGTCGCTCGCTGGGCGGGACCAGGGCCTGGGCGACGTACGGCTGTTCGGCCATCTGGGCCCAGGTCTTGTGGGTCAGCTTGTCGCCCCGGTAGCTCGCACGGCTGCCAAAGCCCCCGGCCGGCTTGAAGAACCATTCTCGTCGCGTGGCCCACAGGTGCTCGCGATTGTCCGCGCTCACCAGTACCGTCCGCGGGACCATCTCGGCGATCAGCGCCTGCCGATCCGGCGGCAGGCCGGCGCGGGCCAAGAACGTGCGGTCCCCCAACAAGGTCAAGTTGCGCTTGTCGGCCCACAGCGCGTGGGCACGCGGATGGGGGCTCAGTGCTACAGCGCCCGCCAAATAAGCCAGGCGCAGGGCCTGGGATGCGGGATCCGTCAACGCGAAATCGGTTAGGCGGTTGTAAACCCACCCGATGGGCTCTTCGCCCAGCCGCAGTGCCCCGCCGACAAATCGCAGGTCGCCGGGGTCGCAGATCGCCGTCCGATGGCCCCGCGCTTCCAGCGCTCGTTTGAACAACATGAACTCGGCATACAGATACTGCTGCTCTGGCGCTTGATCCACGATGGCCACCAGCGCGTCAGGGGACCCTGCGTCCTGCGCCTGCCACTCTTCGAGCAAGACGTCGATGGCGATCTGTTCGGCCACCGCGGAGGCGGCCGGCGCGCTCAGCGACGGCAGGCACAGACGCTGTGCCTTGGCCAAGAGGGCGTTGAGGAGCAGGCCACCGGGATTGGTGTTGATCTCGATGAGCCGCGGACCGCCGGGCCCCAGATGAAAGTCAAAACCCAGCAGTCCACCGGGCGAGCCCGGGTCGTGTTGGGCAATGGGGGGTGCCCAAGCCAACGCGGCACGCACGAATGCAGGGGTCGCGACGGCAACGCTCAATGCCTTCACGGCCGCTTCCATCTGCCGAACGGTGTGCTCGGGCACGAAGATCGGCAGTGCGGCGAACAAGTGCGCGTGGGCGTCGGTCAAGCGACTGGGTGCGCCCTCTGACGCCAGCAGGCCATTGACTTGCTCACGCACGGCACCCGGATCCACTGCGACGCAGAAACAGTCGCGGTGCAGGGCTTCGGCGGTCACGATTTCCACGCACGGGACGCCGCAGCGGTCCAGGACGCGGCGAATGGCGGGTTGGGACACGGCCGTCACAGGGGGGGCTCACGTTAGGGAGGAGGGGTGGGCAGTGCCCAGCCAAGGCCATCGTGCCGTATCCTTGGCCTTCCCGGAACTAATCTTGAATGGCGGGATCGAAGGGAGGCTGGGTCGTTTGACCCAGGTCAATTCCCGGCGTCGCCGGACCGGTTACGGTAACCCTCGACAATGAAGCGATTCCGCCGCCACCGCTGGTCCACTCGTCTTTCGCTGCTGGCGATGGTCGCGCTGCTGTGGACGCAGATGGCCTTGGCGAGCCATCCCGCCTGCACCTTGGCCAGCATGGCGCTGGCCGACAGTGGCATCGGCCACGCTGATCACCGCGGGCCGGCCCCGGAACCCTGCCACCCGGCTCCGACGGTCGAGACGTCCTCGCCCGCGTGCGAGTCGCACTGCAGCCGCAGTGACCTGAGTCCGGACGTCTCCCGCGTGCTGGCCGTGCCCGCCCTGGGGCTCTTGCCGGCCATCCCCGTGGTCAGCGTGCAGCGCCTCCCCCACGATCCCGACGCCGGCCAGGCACCGGGGCCGCTGCGCTCCTGGCATCGACCTACTGCGCATCCTGCCAGTCTATTGCTGATCTGATTCCTGACCGATGACCGGCCGGCGCCGCTGTGCGCCGACGCCGGAGACATCGGTTCGGCCGCCTTTTGCGGCCGGTGCCGTCCGACCCACCCCTGCCGACCCGCGTGGTCCGCAGTCCGTGCAAGGCGAACACCATGGGATTCCCGTTCATCCGTTCTACACTGGCGCCCCGCGCTGGCCAGCCGCGCCGCATCGCGCTGCAGGCCTTGGCATTGGCGACCCTGCTGGCCTTCGCGCCGCCGACGTTCGCCGAGGCGCCGCCGCCGGGCGCCGACGTCGCGTCGGTCCGCGCCTGGCTGCTGGCGAACAACCCGGACCTGCAGGCCATGCAGGCCGAAGCCGAGGCGGCGCAGGCGCGCATCTACCCGGCCGGGGCACTGCCCGACCCGATGGCGAGCGTTGAGCTCCAAGAGATTGACCCCGACCGCCCCACCCTCCTGCCCAACAACGTCGGCTCGACGACCTACAGCCTCAAGCAGCCCATTCCCCTGTGGGGCAAACGCGGCTTGGCCCGCGAGATAGCGGGCCAGCAAGCCAATGCCGCCCAACTCGAACGCGAGGCCACGGCGTTGAACCTGCTGGCCCAGGCCGAGCAGGCCTATGTCCGTTACTGGCACGCCCGCGAAAGCGTCCTGGTTGTCGACCGGCTGATTGAACTGCTGGGTCAGGTCGAGGAGGTCGCCCGCGTGCGCTACAGCCTGGGCGTGGCGGCGCAGCAGGACTCCATCCGCGCCCAAGTCGCGCGCACCAGCATGCAACGCGAGCGCATCGAGCGCCTCGCCGTGCGACGCGAGGCGGTCGCCATGCTCAATGCCGTGCTGGGTCGGCCGGCCGACGCGCCCTTGGCCGAGCCCGCGGGCGAGCCGGTGCTGGGCCTGCCGGCTGGTTCGCTCGCCCACGCCCTGGCTGGGCTGGAGAACGCCGAGCACCCGGCCCTGCAGGCGCGCCTGGCGGTGGCTGGCGCGGCTGACACCGCGGCGCAGTTGCAGCGCCGCCAGCGGTTCCCGGACATCACGCTGGGCGTCGGGGTGATGCAGCGCGACGACCGGGTCGACAGCCTGGAGGTGATGCTCGAGGTCGAAATTCCCCTGCAGCAACGCGCCCGGCGCGAACGCGAGCGCGAGGCCGTGTTGATGGGCGACGCGGCACGCTCGCGTGTCCAGGCGTTGCGCAACGACCTGCAGGGCCAACTGGGGCAGGCCTGGGCCCAGTCCGATAGCGCCCGCGAGCAGCGCCAGTTGATCGAGCAAACGTTGCTGCCGCAATCGCAAGCCAATTTCGAATCAGCCTTGGCCAGCTACCGGGTCGGCGATGTCGATTTCGGGACGCTGCTGGAGGCCTTGGAGGCGTGGCAAGGCGCCGACCTGTCGCGGGTCGATGTCCGTCGCGATGAACTTCTCGGTGCCGCCGCTGTGCGTGCCATTGTCGGGAGTGTCGAATGAACCGTACGAACTGGAGTGTGTTGGCGATCGCCGTGGGTGTGGCCCTGGCGGCCGGCTGGTGGGTCGGGCGATCGACCGCCCCGGACATGGCGCCGAGCGAGGGCGCCCCGGCGGCTCCGGCGGAGCGCCCGGTCTTGTACTACCGCAATCCCATGGGTCTGCCGGACACCTCGCCGGTGCCCAAGAAGGACGCCATGGGCATGGACTACATCGCGGTCTTCGCGGGCGACGAGCCGGCGGCCGAGCCGGGGACGGTGGTTCTCCCGCCGGACAAGGTCCAGAAGCTCGGCGTGCGCACGGAGTTGGCGGTACGCGAGTCATTGGCTGGGGCCGTGCGGGCGAGCGCGACGGTGCAGGTCGACGAGACCCGGCAGTTCGTGATTGCGCCCAAATTCGAGGGGTGGATCGAAACCCTGTACGCCAACCAGACCGGCATGACGGTGCGGCGTGGGGAGCCGCTCATGGCCCTGTACAGCCCGGAGTTGGTCGCGGCGCAAAGCGAATATCAGATCGCCGATGCGGCCGCCCGGCGATTGGCCGACGGTGATCCGGCCAGTGCCGCGACCATGCGGCAGCTGCGCGACGCCGCGCGAACGCGGCTGCGAAACTGGGACATTGGCGGCGCCCAGGCCAGCCGCCAGGGCGGGAATTCGCGCCTGGTGCTCACGGCCCCGGCCGATGCCGTGGTGGTCGAGAAGCTGGTGGTGCAAGGCGATCGCTTCGAGCCGGGCCAGACCATCCTGCGGCTGGCCGACCTGTCCACGGTCTGGGTCGTGGCCGAGGTGCCGACGTCGGCCTCGGCCGGCCTGACGGTCGGCGGGACGGCGACCTTCCAGACACCCAGCTTGCCCGGCGAGCGTTTTGAAGGCCGCGTCGGCTTCATCCAGCCGATCGTCAGCGCGGCCAGCCGCACGGTGGGCGTGCGCATCGAACTGCCTAATCCCGAGGGCGTGTTGCGCCCGGGGCTGTTCGGCGACGTGGATCTGGCGGGCACCGCCACGGACGCGGCCGTGGTGATCCCGCGCTCGGCGGTCATTGATTCAGGGACCCGGCAGCTGGTGCTGGTGCAAACGGCGCCCGGGCGGTTCGCGCCGCGGACCGTTCGCGTGGGCGCCCGGTCCGGGGACCGGATCGAAGTGCTGTCCGGCGTGGCGGTCGGCGAGGCGGTCGTGGTCTCGGCCAACTTCCTGATCGATGCCGAAAGCAACCTGCGCTCGGCCATGCAGGGCATGGACCACGGCACGGCGCCGCCGCCGGCCGCCGAAACCGACGCGGCGCCGGTGAAGGCCGAAGACGCACCCGCCGCGCCCGATCCGCATGCCAGTCATACGGGAGGCCAGTGAGATGCTCGCCCGCCTGATCGAATGGTCGGTCCGCAATGTCTTCCTGGTGCTGGTCATGGCCCTGGCCGTCACGGCCGCCGGCATTTATGCCGTGGCCAAGACCCCGCTCGACGCCCTGCCCGACCTGTCCGACGTCCAGGTGATCGTGTTCACCGAAGTGCCGGGTCAGGCGCCGCAAGTGGTCGAAGACCAAGTCACCTACCCCCTAACCACGGCGATGCTCGCGGTGCCCAAGTCCAAGGTCGTGCGCGGCTTCTCGTTCTTCGGGGCCTCGTTCGTCTACGTGATCTTCGAGGACGGCACTGACATCTACTGGGCGCGCTCGCGCGTGCTCGAGTACCTGAACTTTGCGTCCAAGAAGCTGCCCGAGGGCGTCACCCCGACCCTGGGTCCTGACGCCACCGGCGTGGGCTGGGTCTACCAGTACGTGCTCGAGGGCGAGCAGTGGTCGCTCGACCAGCTGCGCGCCATCCAGGATTGGTACGTGCGCTACCAGCTGACCAAGGCCCCGGGCGTGGCCGAGGTGGCCAGCGTCGGGGGTTTCGTGCGGCAGTACTCCGTCACCGTCGATCCGGGGCGGCTGCGACAATACGGCGTGCCGCTGTCGCGCATTTCCGAGGTCATCGCCAGCAGCAACCGGGACGTGGGCGGGCGCGTGGTCGAGATGACCGAGACCGAGTACATGGTCCGAGGCCGGGGTTATTTGCGGGGCATCGGGGACATCGAGAATCTGGTGGTCAAGGCCGACGGCGGCACGCCGATCCTCATTGGCGATCTCGCGCGGGTGGAGTTGGTGCCCGATGAGCGCCGTGGCGTGACCGAGCTCAACGGCGAGGGCGAAACCGTCGCCGGGATCGCCGTGGCGCGCTACGGCGAGAACGCCCTGACGGTGATCGAAGGGCTCAAACAGAAAATCACCGAAATCGAAGCCGGTTTACCCGAGGGCGTCTCGATCCGCGCCGTGTATGACCGCTCCGACCTGATTCACCGCGCTATCGCCACCTTGCGGTGGACCCTGATTGAAGAGAGCGTGATCGTGGCGCTCGTGTGCATCGTGTTCCTGTTCCACGTCCGCAGCGCCCTGGTCGCGATCATCATGTTGCCCGTGGGCGTGCTGATCGCCTTCCTGGCGATGCGCCTGCTGGGCATGAACTCCAACATCATGAGTCTGGGCGGCATTGCGATCGCGATTGGCGCGATGGTAGACGCCGCGATCGTGATGATCGAGAACGCCCACAAGCACATCGAGCGCGATGACGGGACCAAACCCCGCATCCAGCTCATCATCGATGCCTGCCGGGAGGTCGGACCGGCGTTGTTCTTCAGCCTGCTGATCATCACGGTATCGTTCCTGCCGGTCTTCGCGCTGGAGGCCCAGGAAGGCCGCCTATTCCACCCCCTGGCCTTCACCAAGACCTTTGCCATGGCCGGTGGCGCGCTGCTGTCGGTGACCCTGGTGCCGGTGCTGATGCTGCTGTTCGTGCGCGGCAAGATCCTGCCTGAAGAGAAGAACCCAGTGAACCGGTTCCTGATCGCGGTCTACCGGCCCGTGATCGCGGTGGTCCTGCGGCACAAGGCCGCCACCCTGGTCGCCGCGTTGGTGGTGATGCTGGTCTCGGTCTGGCCGGCGACGCGCCTGGGCAGCGAGTTCATGCCCACGCTCAACGAGGGCACGCTGCTGTACATGCCGGCGTCCTTGCCCGGCATGTCGGTGACCAAGGCCTCCGAACTGCTCCAGCAGCAGGACCGGATCATCAAGTCGTTCCCGGAAGTGGAGTCGGCGTTCGGCAAGGCCGGTCGCGCCCTGACCGCGACCGACCCGGCCCCGGTGGAGATGTTCGAGACCGTCATCAACCTCAAGCCCGACGACCAGTGGCGCGAGGGCATGACCATCGACAAGCTGATCGCCGAAATGGACCAGGCGCTGCAGTTCCCCGGCGTAGCCAACTCCTGGACCATGCCGATCAAGGCCCGCACCGACATGCTGGCCACCGGCATCCGAACGCCGATCGGCATCAAGGTGTTCGGGACGGACCTGGTGGAGATGGAGCGGCTGGCCAAGGAGATCGAGGCCGCGGTGCGGACCGTGCCGGGCACGACCAGCGCCTACGCCGAGCGCCTGACGGGCGGTTTCTATCTCGACATCGAGCCCGACCGGCGACAACTGGCACGCTACAACCTGCCAGTGGGCGAACTGCAGGACGTGATCGCCGCGGCCCTGGGTGGCGACATGGTGACCACGACGGTGGAAGGGCGCGAGCGCTTTGGCGTGATCGTGCGCTACCCGCGCGAGCTGCGCGACAGCCCCGAAGCGATCGCCCAGCAAGTCCTGGTGCCCACGATGGACGGTGCCCAGGTGCCGCTGGGGGAGTTGGCCACGATCACGATCCGCAAAGGCGCGCCGTCCATCCGCACCGAAAATGCCCTGCTTTCGGCCTACATCTATGTCGATACTCGCGACCCGGACCTGGGGGCCTATGTGCGCGCCGCCCAGGACGCCGTGGCGAAGGCGGTCACCTTCCCGCCGGGTTACTACGCCACCTGGAGCGGCCAGTACGAGTACATGCAGCGGGCGATCGCCAAAATGAAGATCGTGGTGCCGGTGACGCTGTCGCTGATCTTCCTGCTGCTGTACCTGAACTTCCGCCGGGTCACCGAGTCGCTGATCGTCATGCTGTCGGTACCGTTCGCGCTGGTGGGCGGCGTGTGGCTGATGTGGGTGCTGGACTACAACCTGAGCGTCGCCGTCGCCGTGGGCTTCATCGCGCTGGCCGGCGTGGCCGCCGAGACCGGCGTGGTCATGCTGATCTACCTCGACCACGCCCTGGAGGCCCGCGCCAAGGATCGACAGAGCAAGGGCGAGGCCCTGACGCTGGGCGACATCACCGACGCCATCGTCGAGGGCGCGGTCGAGCGCGTGCGCCCGAAGATGATGACCGTGGTGGCGATCATGGCCGGCCTGCTGCCGATCATGTGGAGCACCGGCACCGGCTCGGAGGTGATGCGGCGCATCGCCGCGCCCATGGTCGGCGGCATGGTCTCCTCCACGATCCTGACCCTGGTCGTGATCCCGGTGATCTATGCGCTGGTCAAGCGCCGCGAGTTGCTGGGCCCCCGCGCCCTCGCCGTTCCCGCCGCCCGATTGCCGGAGGCGGCGCGATGACCGCCGGATGCCTGGCCATTGACCTGTGTGCGGCACCCAGCTTTAGGGTCCCTGCACCCCGGACGGAGCGCCTTGCGCCCCGGCATCCGGCCCGGGTCCGTCGCCGAGCCTAGGGGGCGGCCGTACGGCCCGGGCGCGTTGCCTGGGCCGGCGGTCCGCTCCCTCGGGTCCGCCGTCTGTCCTGCCACCCACCTCGCATCAGGAGTTCGTCATGAGCCATCACGACTCGCACGCTTCCCCGCCGTCGCGCCCCCCTGCGCCCTGGTGGATCCGGCTGGCCTTTTTGGGCTTCCTGGCCATTGCCGGCTTTTTCCTCCTCGTCGAGCACGGCGCGCATCTGTTTGGCGCCCTGCCCTACGTCCTGATCGGCGCGTTTTTCGCCCTGCACCTGGGGATGCACGCCGGCCATCGCCACGGCGGTCACCGCCATGGCGAGTCAGCGGAGCCACCGGCCTCGACGCCGACGCCCGATCGCCCCGCGCCCACCCCCGACGACCGCCCGCGCGGCGGCCACCAACACTGAACGAGGAGACGGTCATGTCCAGTGGATCCGGTTATGGCTTGTGGACCTTGGCGGTCCTCAACGCCGCACTTTTCATCTTCTTCGCCTACACCTTCTACACCCCGTCGACGCGCCGCGATTGGCGCAGCTTCGGGATGTACTCGGCGTTCATCGTGGCGTTGTTCGCGGAGATGTACGGCTTTCCGCTGTCGCTGTACTTCCTGTCGGGCTGGCTGAGCAGCCGCTTCCCGGAGGTGAACTGGCTCTCGCATGACGCCGGCCATGTGTTCGAAATGATCTTTGGCTGGCGCGCCAATCCGCACTTTGGGCCGTTCCACGTCCTGAGCATGGTGTTCATCGTGTGGGGGTTCTGGCTGCTGTCCAGCGCCTGGGCCGTGCTCTACCGCGCCCAGCGGCTGGGCGAGATGGCCGCGACCGGGCCCTATGCCCGCGTCCGCCATCCGCAGTACGTGGCCTTCGTGCTGATCATGTTCGGCTTCCTGCTGCAGTGGCCGACCCTGATCACGCTGGCGATGTTCCCGATCCTGGTCATCGCCTACTGGCGGCTGTCCAAGGCCGAGGAGCGCGACAGCCTGGCGCGGTTTGGCGAGGCCTACGCCCGCTACGCGGCGGCCACGCCGGCCTTTATCCCCGGCCGGCGTCGGCTGGCGGTGACGGCATGAGCCGGGTTCGTGTTCCGGCCCACCGTGCCCGCCGCCGGGGATGGGCCGTCCTGAGCGCCGCGGTGTTCGCCCTCGCGGCGTTCGCCTCGGCGGCCCAGGCGGCCCCCACGGACCAGCGCCAGCAAAACGAGCGCGTCACGCTCTACTACGGCGTGGTCCCCGCCGCGCTGTCCCAGGCCGCCGTCGCGGCGCACCCGCCCGCGCCGGACGTGCACGGCACGGTCCGCCCGGCGGCCGACACCCATCACCTGGTGGTCGCGCTGTTTGACACCCCGACCGGCCAGCGCATCACGCAGGCCACGGTGACCGTGCGGCATACCCCGCCGCAGGGCGCGGTGATGAGCAAGGTGTTGGAGCCGATGCCCCTGGGCGACGCCCTCTCGTTTGGGACGACCTTCGTGATCGCCGAAGGTCGCAATCACCGCTTCCGGATCGAGGTGCGGCGGGGCGAGCGCGTCGAGCGGTTCGACGTGGTGTACGACAACCTGCACGGTGGTCCGTGATGGATCGCTTCCCCCTGGGCCACTCAAGGAGGGCCGCCTGATGCGTCGTCGAATCGTATGGAGTCTGTTGGCCGTCGTTGCCTTGGCCGGCGGCGCCGCGCTCGCGTATCAGTGGCTGCGGGTGCCGCCCCTGCCGGTCGGGTTTGCCTATGGCAGCGGCCATGTCGAAGCCACCGAAGTGCGCCTGGCTGCCGAAGCGGGCGGGCGGGTGGTCGAGCAGCGGCTGGTGAGGGTCGGCAGGGATTCGTGTAAAAACGGGCCGAAAGTGAGCTAACTGCCTGTCGCAGCGGGCTTTCTTGGCCGCTCCAGAAAATCGAGGGTTGGGCAGCACTCTCCCGCCGGCACTTGGGCGCACCGCGCTATTTTCTGTTCGAGATCCCTCTCCAGCTGTCGCAGCTCGCGGATTCGTAGACGGACATCGACGAGCTTTCGCTCGGTCAGCTGACGGGTCTGCTCGCAAGAACGTTCGCCTGTGATCTCTAGCAGGCCAGCGATCTCGTCGAGGCTGAATCCCATCATCTGAGCGCGCCGGATGAACTGAAGCCGATTGACATCGTTTTCGTCGTAACGACGCACGCCTCCTATGGGTCGCTCGGGTTGACGCAGCAGCCTACGTCGCTGGTAGTAGCGCACGGTTTCGACGTGCACATCGGCCGCCGCCGCCAGCCGGCTGATCGTAAACGTGTTCGGACGCACGGCTTGACTCCGTACCTAGGTACAGAGGCTAGTATACTCTGATGCAAACAACCCCGGCCAAATCGTCTGTTCCAGCCATCGTTGGCGCGAGCATCGCCGCCATTGGCGCATCGGTCTGCTGCGTCGTGCCGCTGGTGCTGGTCCTGCTGGGCATCAGTGGCGCCTGGATCGGCACCCTGACAGCTCTCGATTCCTTGAGGCCCTGGTTCAGCGCCGCCGCCGTACTGTCCTTGGCCGTGGCGTTTCGGATGCTGTATCGACCGGCGGCACGGTGCGGTGTGGATGGCAGTTGCATCGCCCCGGACGCTCTGCGACGCAGGCGACGTTGGCTCTGGTTGGCGACAGCCCTCATCGTCCTGTTGCTGCTGTTTCCCTATTACATCGTCTGGATTCTGTAGGAGGCGCGATGCACAAGTGGATACTGGCCCTGGTGGCTGCTCTGTCGGTCGGTGCCGCTCTTGCGACGCCCGCAACCGTAGTAATGCTCGATGCTGAGAACATGACCTGTCCTGCCTGCGGCATCACCATCAGGAAGGCGCTGGAGAAGGTGCCGGGCGTGGCCGATGTGAAGGTGGACACCCGGGCTGAAACAGTCACGGTGACGTTCGAATCGAGCCAGACGGATGCAGCTGGAATCGCGCGTGCAGTCACGGAAGCAGGCTTCCCGGCCAAGGTGCGGGCTGGCGGTGAGTGACATCAAGCTGGAAAGCATCTTGACCTGCCCGGAGTGCGGCCATCGGGCGACCGAGACAATGCCCATCACAGCGTGTCAATTCTTCTATGAGTGCACGCGCTGTGGAGCGGTTTTGCGTCCGCATCAAGGCGACTGCTGTGTGTTCTGCTCGTTCGGAACAGTGCCATGTCCACCGATCCAACAGAACAATCCCTGTTGTGGTTGAACCGCGGACTCCGGTAATAGTTGGACAGACAGGCTGCGAGATCGACTGTGCCACCCTGGAAAGCGCGCCGCTCAACCAGCGGTGTGCATGCGAAGTGGTCGACATCCTCCGTCTGCACGAGTCGATCCGGGGTGCCTTTCCGGAGTTCACGACTGATCCCGCCGTACACGCGCACTTATTTTCACCCTATGCCTTGTTCGTTGATCGGCCCGCGTTGGAGGCCATGGGACGAGTCGCGGCGGCGGTCTTCGACGTCGCAGGAAACCCGGGATATGGCCAGCGCGTCCTGCAATGGGCCCCCGACATCGCAACCCATGATCCGGCTTCGGCGGGTGGCGTCCTGGGGCTGGACTTTCACTTGACCGTCGACGGCCCGCGGTTGATCGAGGTCAACACCAATCCCGGCGGCCTGCTCCTCAATGCAGTGCTGCTCGATGGCGTGCGGTCTTGCGCGCCGGCTGCGTGGACCACCTGGACAACGACGGCGAAGGCCCGCAACGCGGCTGTCGCCGCCTGGCTGGACGATGCCCGGCAGCAGTTCGGCCGCGCGCCTGCGCGTCTGGCGATCGTGGACAGCGCCCCGCGGGAGCAGTTCCTTTACCCGGAGTTCGAGCTGTACGCGGACGCATTCCAGGAGCATGGGGTGGACTGCGTGATACGCGCACCCGAGGAACTGAGCCTTGGCCCTGACGGGCTTGCAGATGCCCATGGCCGGATCGACATGGTCTACAACCGGTTGACCGATTTCGCGCTCGAGGAAGCTTCGCATGCAGACCTTCGTCAGGCTTACCTGGCGGGGGACGTCGCATTCACCCCGCATCCACGTGCGCACGCGTTGTTCGCCGACAAGCGCAACCTTGCGGTGCTTGGAGACCCGACCTTGATCGGCGGGTTCGGGGTGGATGCGGGCTCGGCGGCCCTGCTGGCCCAGGTGATCCCGCCCACGGTTGAAGTCGTGCCCGGAAACCGGGATGCGCTGTGGGCAGCGCGCAACGGCTATTTCTTCAAGCCTGCAGCAGGGTTCGGCAGCCGCGGGAGTTATCGGGGCGACAAGCTCACCCGGCGGACGTGGGAGTCGATGGTGTCGGCGACCTACATCGCACAGGCCTTCGCGGCACCGAGCTTGCGGATCGTGCATGGGGGGCAGTCCCTCAAGGCCGATGTGCGCTGCTTCGCATCCGAGGCGGGTGTGCTGCTGTTCGCGGCCAGGTTGTACCAGGGCCAGACCACGAATATGCGCACCCCGGGCGGGGGATTTGCAGCGGTGCTCACGTCGTCACGGATCGAGGAGTGATTCCCCACCGGAGCCGACCCTTGGGGCGTGTCGTGGCTACAGCCAGGCGAGTGCCGATTCAGCCAGTTCGCGCTCCTCATCGATCGCGACGTTCCATATGCTCGGCCCGCCCCCGCGGTCGATCCGCGTGGCTCCAGCATCGTTGACGTCAGGTGCCAGCGCCAGGCCGAGCCAGGCCAGTCGCGCGACGATGCGAGCCCGCAAAACCGGCGCGCGATGGCCGATGCCGCCGGAAAAGACGACATGGTCGAGACCGCCAATTGCCGTGGCCATGGCCGCGATGGACTGCGCAATCCGGACTGCAAAGAGCTCCACGGCAAGCTGGGCCTGCGGGCCGGGATCCGTCAGCAACACGCGCATGTCGCCATGGCCGGCGATTCCGGCAAGGCCTGCACTGCGGTACAGGCCGTTTTCAAGCGCCTGCGCATCCAGGCGTTCATGCCTCAGCAGATACAGCAACGCGCCGGGATCGAGATCTCCGGAGCGGGTAGGGCTCGGGATTCCACCCAGCGGAGTGAGCGCCATGGTGGTGTCGCGGCTGCGGCCGCCCTCGACGGCGCAGACGCTGCAGCCACCCCCCAGATGCGCGAAGACAGCGCGGCCCTTCAGGATTCCAGCGTCGTGGCTGGCCACTATGCGGAGCGCGGAGGCAAAGGCGAGTCCATGGAAACCGTAGCGGCGGATGCCCAGCGCATCCCATGCTTCAGGGACAGGCAAGCGCCGGCTCCAGGGCGCGAGCGACGCGTGGAAGTCGGTGTCGAAGGCCACGCCTTGGCGCGCGTGCGGCCAACGCATGCGCGCGGCACGCGCGAAAGCGAGGGCTACCGGCTGGTGCAAGGGTGCGAACGGCACCAATGCATCCAGTTTCGCGAGCACGGTTTCGTCGAGCTCGCGGGCGTCGTGCAGGTCACCGCCATGTACGATTCGGTGCACCACCACGTCGGGGCTGGGCCACGGCTCCGACAATGCCTCGAGCAGGGTGGCAAGGCGCTCCTGCGCATCCACGCCGACTGGAATTTCGGCCCGGGAGCGCTCGAGCAGACGAGACTGCGCGCCGTGTCCCTCAGTGTTGAACAGATAGGACGCGCCCTTGAGGGTGGACGAGCCAACGTTGAGTGCGAGAAGCCGGCGCGTGGTCACAGGTGTCGCCAAATCATGCTCATGGGGACCGCACCGCCCGGCGCAACAACTGCGCATTGATTGCCACAACGACGGTGCTCAGCGACATGAGCACTGCCCCAAGCGCAGGTTGCAGCAGGATCCCCCATGCGGCGAGAACGCCAGCGGCGAGAGGGATGGCGACGATGTTGTAGCCGGCGGCCCACCACAGGTTCTGGATCATCTTGCGATAGGTGGCCTTGCTCAATTCGATGATCGCTGGCACATCGCGCGGGTCGCTGCGCACGAGTACGACGTCGCCGGCCTCGACCGCGACGTCCGTCCCTGTGCCGATGGCGATGCCGACGTCGGACGTGAGCAGCGCCGGAGCGTCATTGACACCGTCACCCACCATCGCGACGCGCTTGCCCTGGGCCTGCAGCTCCTCGATCTTTGCCACCTTGTCCTCGGGCAATACCTCGGCGAAGACGGTGTCGATGTTGAGTTCCTTCGCGACCGCGTTTGCGACCGCCGTGGAATCACCAGTCAGCAGGACAACCTCCAGCCCTTCGTTGTGCAGACGCTTGACCGCGTCGAACGATTCGGGACGGATGGCATCCGCGATCGCAAATACGGCGAGCACCCGGTCGCCTTCCACCAGGTAGGTTGCAGACTGACCATCGGCTGCCGCTGATTCGGCAGCCCGCCGAAGGGTCTCCGGCGGTTCGACGGCGAGCATTCTCAAGAGACCCGGCCCGCCAACGTGAAGCGAGCGCTCCTCGACGACTGCGCGCACGCCGCGTCCCGGCATGGACTCGAAGTCCTGCGACATCGGAACGTCGATGCCATGTTCCTTTGCGCTGGTCATCAGCGCCTGCGCGATCGGATGTTCAGCGTCGCGCTGGACCGACGCGGCCACGCGAAGCACCTCGTCGTCGGTGAATCCTTCGGCGGCGGTGGTCTTCACGACGCGATGCGACCCGAGGGTGAGCGTCCCTGTCTTGTCGAATACGACCGTGTTCAGAAGACGCGCCTCTTCCAGGCCGCGTCGATCGCGCACAAGCAGGCCGTTCCGCGCGCCAATCGTGGTCGAGATGGCTGTCACCAGCGGGATGGCCAGACCCAGCGCATGGGGACAAGCGATCACGAGCACGGTCACTACGCGCTCGATCGTGAAGCTCCAGGGTCGACCGAGGAGTGGCCAGACGATGGCGGTGATGGCGGCGGAGACGATGGCGATGATGGTGAGGTAGAACGCCGCCCGGTCCGCCAGGGCCTGGGCACGCGAGCGCGACGTTTGGGCCTGCTCGACGAGCCGCATGATACCCGCGAGCGCGGTCTCGTCGCCGGTTCCCGTCACTTCGACCCGCAGCGAGCCCTGCCCGTTGACGGTGCCGGCGATCACCCGGTCGCCCGCCGACTTGTCCATCGGCTTGGACTCACCGGTAATCATCGCTTCGTTGACCGCGCTGGTCCCTTCCTTCACTACGCCGTCGGCGGGAATGCTCGCGCCGGGCCTGATGAGCAGCAGGTCACCGCGCCTCAGATCCGCGACTGGGACTTCCTTCGCGGTACCGGCCTCATCCAACCGTACCGCCATGTCAGGCAGCAGCTTCGCGAGCTCCTTGAGAGCGCCCTGCGCCTGGTTGATCGAACGCATCTCGATCCAGTGGCCGAGCAACATGATCGCCACCAGCGTCGCCAGCTCCCACCACAGGTCCAATCCCTCGACAACGCCGAGCGTGACCAACGCGCTGTAAAGGAAGGCAACGGTGATCGCAAGCGAGATCAGCGTCATCATGCCCGGCAGGCGATTTCTCAGCTCGTGGTATCCGCCGCGCAGGAAGGGCCAGCCGCCGTAAAAGTACACGATCGTGCCGAACACCGCTGGGATGTACGCCGACCCCGGGAACAGTGGTGCGGTGTAGTCGAACCAATGCTGGATCATCCCGCTCCAGATCAGCGTGGGGATGGTCAGCAGCAGCGTGAGCCAGAACTTGTCGCGGAAGCTCGCCACGCTGTGGCCGGCATGCTTGTCGTGCCCGGCATGGGCGTCGCCATCAGCGCCTTTGCGAGGATGCGGTGGTTGCTCGCCGTGCGCCTGATGATCTTGATGATGATGATTGTGTTGCGTCATGGGTCTGCCTTCCTGGATGCACTGATGCACCGAGCATCAGCGGGGAGATAGATCAGTGTTCTGCTACAAGTGCCCCGATCTGGCGATGGCCGTCACCAGCCGCATTGAGCGCAATCCCGCAGCAGCAAAAGCCACGATCGCCAGGAAAGGCATGTGACCGAACACTGTGCTCGATGGCCTCGGCATCCCGGAACAACACGCCTAGCTGTGCCGCCTTGCCGGTGGCGACCATGGCGTCACCACCGGCAGCGGAAGCGTCCCCCAGAACCGGCGCGAGAAGTCGCGCAGTTCCGGATTGTCATCGTCCTCCAGGCTCGGCATCTCCGCTTCCAGCGCCATGCCGCAGAAGGGACAGGTGCCGGGACCCTCTTGGCAGACTTCAGGGTGCATCGGACAGGTATAGATGGCGCCGGGCTGTGCCACCTCGGGCTCATCCCGGGGCGACAGATAGCGCTCGGGATCCTCGACGAACTTCGCGCGGCATCGCTCCGAGCAGAAGTGGAAGGGGACGCCCGCGTGGTCCGCATGATGCGCCGTGGTGGCGGGATCCACCTGCATGCCACACACCGGGTCGATCACCTGTCCATCCACCGTCTCAACAGCGGTGGTCGCGCCTTCAGCTCGGGAATGATGATGGGGAGAGGGCGAGTTCATGCAGGTGCTCGTTGCATTGGGAGTGGCTGCCAAGGCAGTGTGCCATAGGGGTTTGACAGCCGGACCGGCCACTGTGATCGACGAGGAGGTACTTGCGCTGGCGCCCACGCATCTGCCGCGTCCGCCCGCGCACTGAGCCATGCGACATTATATTGAGGGCGACGCGCTCTACGCCGATCTCCGCGAAGACATCGCGGCGGCCGGTTCCACCATCCGTCTGGAGTCCTACATCTTCGCGGACGATGAGGCCGGAGAACCGATCCTCGATCTCCTGGCCAGTGCCGCTGCGCGCGGGGTCCTGGTCCGATTGCGCATCGACCCCGTCGGCTCCTGGGGCATGCTTTCCAGTGCGCGGCTGGCGGCGTTGCGCTCGGCCGGGGTCCAATTGCACTGGAGCCGTCCCTGGTCGTGGAGGCGGCCGTGGGCGTTCCATCGGCGCAACCACCGCAAACTGGTGGTCGTGGACGACACGGCCGCCTATCTGGGCGGGTTCAACATCCATCGGGACAGTTCGGCCGCCGCCATCGGCCCCGGCAGGTGGCGCGACACCCACCTGCGGTTCCAGGGTGAACTCGTGCAGGATGCCATCCGCCACTTCGATGCCTTCCCGCGTGCGCCGTGGCCACCCGCCACGCACTCCGGCCGGCAGCTGGTACCCAACAGCAACCGCCGCTGCCGGCACGTCCTGCACTGCGAATTCACCGATGCGTTCCGCGCCGCGCGTCGCCGGATCTGGCTGACCACGCCCTACTTCGTCCCGGACCGAAGCAGCCAGGCGGCGCTGCGCGATGCGGCCAGGCGAGGCCTGGATGTGCGCCTGCTGGTGCCGGGCAAGAGCGACGTCGTCATCACCCAGTGGGCCGCGCGCGCAGCCTATGGCAGCCTGCGGGCGGCGGGCGTACGGATCTGGGAGTACCAGCCCCGCGTCCTCCATGCCAAGACAGTCCTGGTGGATGACGACTGGGCCACGGTGGGTACGGCGAACTTCGATTACCGCAGCTTCTTCGTCAACGATGAGCTCAATCTGTTCGAACACGGCCCGGCGCTGAACGGGCAGCTCGCCGGGCAGTTCGTGCTGGACCTGGGCGACGCCGCCGAAGTCACTGAAGACTGGCCGCGGCGCAGGCCATGGCACTCGCCGTTTACCCAGCTGATCGGCTGGTGGGCACGCCGCTGGCTTTGAAGGCAACGCGAATGGCAGTGTCCGGCCCGACCAGGGGTGCATTTGCTGGTGCCGACGCACCACCTGCAGCCATGAGTTCAGTCGGGCATCGCTTCAGGCTGGTCGCCTGGCCGCGTACCCAGCCTCGCCAAGCGCTGAGAGGAACGCGCCCTCGTCCATGCCGCTATCGACCCTCACCTCGCGCTTCGGCGGATCGGTTTCGATGCGGGCTTGCGGGTCGACGCTCAGCAGCGCCTTGGTGACGGACTTGGCACAGCCGCCGCAGGTCATGTTTGGGATGTGGAAGTGAAGCATCGCGATCTCCTGGTTGCCGGGTGTCTGGTCAGTATCGGGTTTGACAGCGTGGCAAGGTCAAGCGGTTGTCAATGAAATGCTTGCACGCTGTTCGCGGCGGGCTGGCAACGATGCCGTGATCTCTCCTGCGACCGTACATTCGATCACGAATGCGCAATCTCGACGCGGCGGTTGCGTGACGAGGCGGGCGTGTCGACTCCGAACAGAGGCGTCCTGTGTGGAGTCTGCGGACGCGAGTCCACCGCGGCGGTTGGCTCAGCCAGATCCGCAAGGATCGGGCAGTCCGGCCGATCATCGCCGTGGCAGTGATCGGCCAGATGTTCGAGCGTTTGCACCATCGCCTGTAGTTCGCCGATCTTCGCCTTCAGTCCGGCGGCATGGGTAAGCGCCATCGCCTTCACGTCGGCGCTCGCGCGGTCACGGTCGCGCCACAGGACCAGCAGTTCCGAGATCTGTTCGACCGAAAAGCCAAGGTCGCGTGCGCGACGTATGAAGCGAAGGCTGTGGGCGTCAGGCGAGCTGTAATGTCGGTAGCCAGCATCGGAACGAACAGCTTTCGGGATCAAGCCAATCTGTTCGTAGTAGCGAATCATCTTTGCCGAGACGCCGGAAAACCTGGCTGCTTCACCGATATTCATCATTCTTTTCTCCTGGTCAGCCAAGGGTGATTGGTGCTTCGCCCCGGGATCAATGCTCATCCACCAGGCGCGACTGGGGCGATGCCGCACCGCTCCCCGGCATGTCGGCACGGGTTTCGACCGTCATGGGTGCCTGGAAGCGCTTGAGCCGAAGCGCGTTGCCGAGCACGAAGACACTGGAGAGGGCCATCGCGGCCGCCGCGAAGATCGGCGAAAGCAACATGCCGTTCACCGGGTAGAGCACACCCGCCGCGACAGGGATCAGCACGGCGTTGTAGGCAAAGGCCCAGAACAGGTTCTGATTGATGTTGCGGATCGTCGCCTGGCTGAGCGCGATGGCATTCGTCACGCCACGCAGGTCGCCCGACATCAGCACCACGTCAGCGGCCTCGATCGCCACATCGGTTCCCGTGCCGATGGCGAGCCCGACGTCCGCTTCGGCCAGCGCTGGCGCGTCGTTGATGCCGTCACCCACGAAGGCGACCCGCGCGCCATGGATCCGGAACTTCTTCAGCGCCGCGACCTTGCCGTCGGGCAAGACCTCGGCCGCGACTTCATCGATGCCGAGCTGCCTGGCGATCGCTGCAGCTGTCGCCGCATTGTCGCCGGTGATCATCGCGACCTTGAGTCCGAGCGCGTGCAGCGCCTTGATCGCCTCGGGCGTGGTCTTCCTGATGGGATCGGCCACCGCGATCACCGCCGCAAGCCGGCCGTCGATCGCGGCATAGAGCGGACTCTTGCCCTGTTCGCCGAGACGCTGGGCGACAGACAGGAAGTCCGCCACATCAATGCCGAGCTGCGTCATGAACCGGTCCGCGCCGACCGCGACGGTACGACCGGCGACCTTGGCCGACACGCCGAAACCCGGTGTTGCCTCGAAGCCCCAGACGGGTGCGAGCGTGATGTCTCGTTGCTTTGCGGCTTCAACGACCGCTTCGGCGATCGGATGCTCGGAGCGGGTCTCGACCGCGGCGACGAGCGCCAGGACTTCGTTGTAGTCGAACCCTTCCGCAGGCACGAGGTCGGTCAGCTCGGGGCGTCCCTTGGTCAGCGTCCCGGTCTTGTCGAGAGCGATGACACTCACATCGCGCAGCGCCTGCAAGGCTTCGCCCTTGCGGAAGAGAACGCCGAGCTCGGCCGCGCGGCCCGTCCCGACCATGATCGAGGTCGGCGTGGCCAGCCCCATGGCACAGGGACAGGCGATGATGAGCACCGCGACCGCATTGACGAGCGCGAAGGACAGCGCGGGCTCCGGTCCGAAGGCCAGCCAAACAAGGAAGGTCAGCGCGGCCCCGGCCATCACTGCCGGGACGAACCACATGGTGACCTTGTCGACCAGCGCCTGGATCGGCAGCTTGGAACCCTGCGCTTCCTCGACCAGGCGGATGATCTGCGCGAGCACCGTGTTCGCGCCGATCCTCGTCACGCGGAAACTGAAAGCGCCGGTCTTGTTGATCGTGCCTCCGACGACATCGGCGCCCACCCCCTTCGATACGGGGACCGGCTCGCCGGTGATCATGCTCTCGTCGACATAGGAGGCGCCCTCGACGACCTCGCCGTCCACCGGAATCTTCTCGCCCGGACGAACCAGCACGACGTCACCGGTCGCCACCTGATCGAGCGGAACTTCGACCGTATCGCCGTTGCGCTCGACGCGCGCGGTCTTGGCCTGGAGTCCGACCAAGCGCTTGATCGCCTGTGAGGTTCGCCCCTTGGCGCGCGCCTCCAGCGAGCGCCCGAGCAGGATCAGGGTCACGATGACCACGGCGGCCTCGAAATAGACGTTGGCGGTGCCCGGGGGCAGCACGTCGGGGACGAAGGTCGCGACGACTGAATAGCCGTACGCGGCCGCCGTGCCAACCGCGACCAGTGAATTCATGTCGGGGGCAGCGCGCAGCAACGCTGGTACGCCCTTGCGGAAGAAGCGTAGCCCCGGACCAAACAGCACGAGGGTGGCGAGCGCGAACTGGATATACCAGTTCGTCTGCTGACCCAGGACCCCCATCACCCAATGATGCATGGCGGGAATCAGGTGGGACCCCATCTCGAGGATGAAGACTGGCAAGGTGAGGACGGCGGCAATGGTCAAAGCCCGCCGCAGCCCCCGTGCCTCGCTCTCACGACGCTCGGCGTCATGATCGCCTGCACTTGCCGTATCGACGGACAAGCGGCGGGACTTGTAACCCGCCTGTTCGACCGCCGCTTCAAGGTCCGCCGTGGAAACGACCCCGGCAAGGTGGCGCACCCGCGCGCGCTCGGTCGCCAGGTTGACGTTGGCTTCGAGCACGCCCGGGATCTGTGCGAGCGCCTTTTCGACCCGGCCCACGCACGACGCGCAGGTCATGTCCTCGATCGCGAGCTCGGTGGTCTCTTCGCGCACCGTGTAGCCGGCACTCTCGATGGCGCGAACCGCAGCCCGCGGATCGGCCAGGCCAAAGAAGGTGAGGTCGGCACGTTCGGTGGCGAGATTGACCGCGGCTGTCTGGACGTGAGGGATGGCTTTCAACGCGCGCTCGACGCGGCCGACGCACGAGGCACAGGTCATGCCCTCGATCGGCAGGCTCAAACGGGTGGCGACGCGCTTCGGTGGATCGAGGACCGCGTGGATGGGAGCGGAGGTCATGGAACTAGCTCTTCAGCGAGGACGTGGTACCAAGCTTAAAGATTGCCACGATGGCAAGGTCAAGGACTGAGGCGGCCCGACAGCTCGGCACGTGCTACCCGCGCGGCCAGGCCGCTGCGTTCCTCGCGCGCCTGACTCAGGCTGCGCCGGAGCTCCTCTTCGCCCAGTTCGCGCTCCAGCTCGGACTTCACCGAATGCCATTGCGCGCGCGCGCGCCGGACCCACAGGCCGGCGAACCTTGCAGCGTTCGGCAGGCGCGTGGGGCCCAGCACCACCAGAGCGACCACCGCGATGACGAACAGCTCGGAAAAGCCAATGTCGAACATGCCTTGAGTCGGGCTCGGACCGGAGTCGCGTGCTCAGCGCGGGACACTTTCGTCGTGGTGGCTGCGCTCGGCGTCATGGCTGCCAGCGTTTCGTGCGTCGATGCTCAACTGGGCTGGCGGCGTCACTTGATCGTCGCTGACACCCTGCTTGAAGCCCTTGATCGCTTGGCCAATGTCGTGCCCGGCGTGCTTCAGCCGCTTGGTACCAAACACGAGCACCACGACTGCAAGCACGATCAGCCAGTGCCAGATACTGAAGCTTCCCATAAGAGCCCTCTCAATGGTTGATGAAAAGAACACCTGCTCCGAGACAATGAGTACTGGTAGCTGCGGAGCGCTTGGATAATCAGTGATGCACAACGGTTGCAGCGCTACATGGGACTGAGGGTCCCAAGCACGGAAACAACGCCCACGATCGACGTGGCCAATATGGCCTCCGCCGCCAGACTCTGCCGCAGGGCGCGCACTTCCTGCGCAGGGTTTCCGCTGGTCAACGCCCGTCCCAGGCGTGGCACCAGCGCCCAACGGTGCAGCGCTCCCAGTCCGAGCATTCCGCCGAATAGAGCGAGCTTGACCAGCAACAGGTTTCCGTAGGTGCTTTGCACCAGCGTCGGCAAGGACCAAGCGGTGAGATCACCGTAGTGCGCGATACCGGACACGATGAGCGCAGCTACGAAAATCGTGCCCAGCGTCGAAAAGCCATGTAGAAAATCATGCGTGGATCGCAGGCGGTCGTTGCGGGAGGCTTCCTTGCCTTGCAGGAGCATCCCCAAGAACATCAAGACCGCTGCGACCCAGCCGCCTGCTGCGAGAAGGTGGACGAGACCCGCGGCAAGCCGGACCGCACCTGCCATGCCCTCGCCAGCAGCGGCGTGGCCGTTCCATGCCAGCGAAGCGAGTGCGCCGCCCGCCAGCGTCGCCGCCAGCGGGAAGGCGGACTCCACCGTCCCGCGACGACGATGCCACCCGAGCAAGAACGCCATGGCGATCAGCAGCACGCTTCTCGCCATGGCTGCGCGGCCCGCGGACGTTTCGAGCAGATACCAGCCAAGCGATTCGCGATCAACGTCGGCAATCGGCATTCCCATGATGCCGGCGGTCTTGAATACGACATCGGCCCCGGTGAGCACGAGCCCGACGGCGGCACTCACCAACAGAATGCCCATGAAGGGCCATCCGGCCATGGCGTCGGCGAGTGCCGGTCGCCGCAAACCATACCAGCCGAACAGCGGAACCCCGAAAAGAACCATGAGAACCATGTATTCCAGGAATCTCAGTGCGTAGGCCGACAGGTCGAACATCCTCGACTCCTCAACGCACCGTGAAGCTGAAGCTGCCCGGCATGGGGTGGTTGTCACCTCCAACAGCGCGGTATTCCACCGTGTAGAGACCTGGAGCCAACGGACGAGGCAACTTGGCACGCAGGGTCTTGCCGTTGTTGACGATCTCGGTCGTGACGTTCTCGATCGGCATAGTGGAACTGCCGTGCTTCATGAGCAGGTTGAGACGCGACGCGCGCGGAATCAGCGTCTCGTTGAACACGAGATCGATCTGGCTTGGGGAGGCCACGACCGCATTTGCTGCCGGTGTGGACTGCTGTAACGCCGCGTGGGCGCGCGCGACCTGCAGCGAAAACGGCCCTGCCGCGATTGCGAGTACGAGCGCGAAAGAGCGAAAAACGCTTGAAGACTTCATATGGACCTCTCTGTGAACTGATGCAAAGCCCCGTTGGTGGGCGCCGTGCCTTGTGAAATCGGAGGTGAGGATCCCGCCATCGCAGGCGGGACCCTCGATGCATCAAGCTGCCATGGCGCTGCAGCTTTCCGCGCATCGACGACACGCCTCAGCGCAACGCGTCATCTCGGGGTCGTTCATGGCATCGCATGCATCCGCGCACTGGCGGCAGATCTCCGCGCAGGCACCGCAAATGACGTTATGAACGCTCGTACCGCGCAGCATCGCGTCGGCGCTGGTGGCACAGATATCGGCACACGTCGCCAGCAGGGCGATGTGCTCCGGTACTGCGTGTGCACCTCCCTTGGTCAGGCAATAGTTGATGGTCTCCAGGCAAATCGCATGACATTGCGTGCAGTTGTCGATGCACGTGTTCATGGCCTGGGACCGGTGGTCTTCGGAATGGTGAGTCATGTGGATCTCCTGCTTCATCGCGGACGAGAATCGGCGCGCCCGCTACACCGCCCCCTGATTCGCCGATGGCTCAGTGCTGCGCGAATGGTTCGGTGGTTCCGTCGTGATGGACCAGTTCGACCGTGTAGGGCTGCTGGCGCCCATCCGGGACTTCCATGCCCGGCGACCCGAGCGGCATTCCGGGCAGGACCAGGCCCCGTGCGTCCGGCCTTTCCTCAAGGAGGCGCTTGATGTCGGCGGCTGGAACATGGCCTTCGATCACGTATCCGGCGATCTCGGTGGTGTGGCAGGACCCCTTTGCGTAGGGCACACCCAGTCGCTCCTTGACTGGGCCCAGGTCATCCATGTCGTGCACGTCCAGCGCGAAGCCCGCTTTCTTCATGTGCTCGATCCAGGCACCGCAACATCCGCAGGTCGGGGTTTTATGGACGGTCATGCGTGGCAGGGCTGCTGGAGTCACGGCGGGTGTTCCCGGGACGACCTGTGCTGTCTGCGCGGTGGTGGATTGCGCAGGCGTACTGGCCTGCGTGCAAGCACCCAGGCCGGCGACCGCGAAAACCACCCACGTCAGTCGGTTCAATCCGTAAGCATTCATGTCGGTTCTGCGCTCAGCGCTTGGTCCGCGAGGACCAGTGGATGTGGACGATCCGCCAGCCGTCGGCGGTCTGCTTCAGCACCATTGTCTCGGTGCTCAGAACGGTCAGGGGCTTGCCGTCCTTCTGGGCGTGCAGCTCGCTTTCGGTTCCCACCCATGCGAACTCACCAGCGGTTCGTGCGCGCTGGCGCAGGAGTTGGCGATGGGCGTCCTTGAGGAACGCCGCGTCGCTGATGGCGTGGTGGCCCAGATATTCCTCGCGGCTGTGCTCGGCACCACCGGACTCGAGGATGAGGACGTCAGGAGCGAGCAGGGATCCGACCGTTGCCAGGTCTTCGCTGGACAGTGCGGTGTTGAACCGCTCTACCACGGCGACGGCGGCCGTGGCGGCGGCAGGAACATCCACGTTCGCCGCTGCTGCAGTGGCGGGGTGATGTGCATGCGCCTGGGTTGTCTGCGCCATAGCGGGCGACACAACGGCAAATGCCAGTGCGAGGGCGAGGGTGACGGGTGTGGGTTCTACCCTGTTTCCACGGACGGTTTGATTAAGGCCTGAAACTCCCGGTCAC
>VFQN01001088.1_pt1 | contig 47626 bp, 45 predicted proteins | sample 3512371 | NCBI WGS metagenome assembly VFQN01 (sample SAMN10412370, study PRJNA504923) | tailings metagenome | isolation source: Replicate 2 from Balatoc abandoned mine | place: Philippines: Itogon, Benguet | collected 2017-08-28
CCCATGTGCCGGTCAGCTTGCCGTCGCGATCGAAGCGGCCCAGCAGGTGCTTGTCACCTTCGGCGGCGATCAGTTCGTCACCCCAAAAGGTCAGTCCGAAGGGATTTCCCAGCCCCGTCCAGTCGGCCAGGTGTTCACCGTTCGATGTAAAAACCTGCACGCGCTGGTTGCCGCGATCACCCACGTAGATGCGATCAGCGGCATCAATCGCCAGGCTGTGTGCGGTGGCGAACTCGCCTGGGCCCTTGCCCTTCTTGCCCCATGCCAGCAAAAATTTTCCGTCCGGCGACAGCTTCACAATGCGCCCGTTGCCGGCATCCGCCACGTAGATCTGGCCTTCAGAGTCGAACACCAGATCGTCCGGCGAACGAAAGCCCTGATCTCCGGTCTGCGGCTTGCCCTCGGTGCCCAACGTGGCCAGCAGTTCGCCATCCGGGCTGAATTTCCGCAGCACATGATTGCCGTTGTCCGTCGTCCACACGTGCCCCTGCCGATCGATCCGCAGACCGTGCGGCACCTTGTACAGACCGGTGCCCCAGCCCCGCACGTAGTTCAGATTCGCATCGAACGCCAGCACCGGCGGCTCGCCGCGATGCAGCACGAACACACGGTCAGCAGCGTCGATGGCTACTCCCGACATCGCGCCGAGTTTGACTTCAGCCGGCAGCGGCAGGAACCCGACGGATTCGATGTCGTCTGCGGCTGCCGGAATCGTCAGCCACACGAAATACAGCGCCACAACGATCAAATGGTGAAAGGTCTGCAGCATGGCTTCTGGTCCGATCAATCAATGTCCGGGTGTCACATTCCAGCGTGAACTGTCGCCACGGATCAGTTCACCACAGCGTATAACCGCCATCAATCACAATTGCGGCTCCGGTCACGTAGCGGCCGGCATCACTGGCGAGATAGACCGCGAGCGGGCCCAGATCTTCCGGCTGGCCGAAGTCGGCCATCGGAATTTGCTCGCGGAACTTCGCGATCACGTCCGGATGTTCCTCCGACCAGCGTACGTTCGGAGCGGTCATAAACCCGCCCGGGCAGATCGCATTGACGGTGATGCCATGAGGCGCCCAGTCGGCTGCTGCCGCCCGGGTCAATTGCATCACGGCTGCCTTCGACGTTTCATAACTGCGACCGCCGATCCCCTTGTTGGCAATCATTCCGGAGATCGACGCCACGTTGATGATCCGGCCTGGCCGGCCGCTGGACACCATTGAGCCGCCCAGCCATTTCATGCACAGGAACGTACTCGTCAGGTTCAGATCCAGAATCTGCTGCCATTGTTCCAGCGTCTGGTCTTCCAGCGGCACATTGATCCGGCGTCCCCCGACGTTGTTAATCACAATGTCGATCGGCCCGTGATCGGCCAATACCTGCTGACAGATCGCCTCGCACTCGGTCGGCTGGCCGACATCGCCGACAATGATCGTGGCAGTTCGCCCTCGCGCGCGAATGTCCGCAGCCGTCTGTTCCAGCGACTCCAGATCACGGCCGACCAGCACGGCATCGGCTCCCACGTCAGCGAGAGCCAGCGCCATCTCGCGGCCGAGTCCCCGGCTGCCGCCTGTGATGAAGAACCGCTTGCCATCCAGCCGGAACCGGTCGAGTACGCTCATGAAATTCCCCGGAACAATCGAGGCTGAGAACCCTGACACCTTGCGGGATACGGTGGGAGAAGTGACGGTCAGGGGAGAAAACGAGCGATTTCATCGACCGGCCGCCGTGACTGGGGCGGCACCGATTCCGGACGCCCGTACCAGATCAAACCCACGCTGCGTTCCTTTTCGGGGTTGATCCCCGCCAGTCGCAGGAAGTCTTCATGACGCGTGATATCGCCGGTCGACCACTTCGTCCCGATGCCGTTGCTCCAGAGTGACAGCATCAGATTCTGCACGGCACAGCAGGTGGCAGCGTAATCTTCTTCTGCCAGAAAGGCGTCGGCCGACTTCACGCAACTGACCATGATCCATCCGGGAATCACCGACCATTTACTCCGCATCGTGTCCGCGGCTTCCGTCCCCTTTTTGGCAGCGATGACGCTTGCGTTCAGGTCAATCACCTGTCGCTGTGTCTCCGGCCCCAGCACCGAGAACCGCCACGGCTCCGTCTTGCGATGATTGGGCGCCCAGCAGGCCAGTTCGATCGCCTGGCGGACCAGATTCTGATCCACCGGCTCTGAAGTAAACACACCGATCGTCCGGCGGGAACGAATGATGTCACCAAGTGCGTCCGCAGCTTGCATAGGTCTCGATACCGTATTGCTGAAATCGTGGCGAGAGACAGTCACGTAGACCGGAGACAGTCACGTAGACCGGAGACAGTCACGCGGACGAGCACGCCAGCGGCTTCACAACCGGTCAGGCGTCAGGATACCCCCCCTCACGGCGGATTGCGATTCCAGCGGTCTATCCGCGTCATGGGCCGTGGTCATGCCCGTCGCGATCTTGCACATGGTTGTGTTCATGGTCGTGGTTGTGGTCATGAGGTGTCGCGGGCGTTCGTCTCCAGCGATCTAGCTGGGCGGCTTCAAAATCAAAACACAACCGGTTGGCTTCTGCCCATTCCCGGCTTTCGGCGAGCGCGATGATGCGATCAAAGTATCGGCGTTCCTGTGACGACATCTGGCCCTCTGCCAGCCGTTGATCAATCGCGGCTTTCACCTTGTCCAGCCAGTCCTGACGTTCCGCAGACACCGCCGTGCGCAGCAGCTGGATGTATTTCAGGTTGTCGAACTCCACCGCAGGCGGGTATTGCCACCAGCGTATGAGCCCGAAGATGCCGGCACAGACCACGATGCCGGCCGCCACTTTCCAGAGAATGTCGGCAGAGACTCCCGGTTCGACAGACTGAGAATGCGCCACGCCGATGATCCCGTCACTTGTGAAAATGTCTGCGTTGATCTGCCGCAATCCACAGGCCTGGTGAAGCGAGATCAAGGCCGCAGGCTGAGCTACACACTTTTTGGTCACCCACGACAGCCTGGTCAGCTCACTCTCGCATTTGCCTACCCACTACCAACTATCCACAACCCACTTCTTCAATAATCCCCGACCACCTCGCCCTTGCGACAACTCGACAGCGCTGCCCAGGTCGGCTGGTGAATGTATTGCGATACAAATCGCACGCTGCCATCTCCGAGCAGGATGTGAGCCCCGCCTACATGCGGTGAATACATCTGGCAGACGTGGCACAGCGGGCTGTTGGGCGGGTGGATCGGAGCGAAACCGGTCGACGGGTCGATCTCCGCAGTCGCCGGGCCCGCATGCACATTCACCAGAGTGGCTGCCAGGTCGCATTGCGTGATCGGAAACCGCTGGGGATCGAGCGCACAGACCTTTGCTCCCGGCACAACGCCGACCCACGTCTTGTCGCTGATCACGCTGTGTTCGCCAATAAACACGGTGTTCGACAGGCCGTCCGTCACGTCGGCGGCCCGGGTTTTCGAGTTGCGGTACATCGGACCATCCGCAATCTGCGCATACGACTCCTGTTGATATCCCCACGGCTCGTCCTGCCCGGCATTGGTGACGTAGTGCGAACGCCCGAAGCGGGCGAGTTCAGTTCCGGAGCCGTCTCGCACTGACATCGGCCCCCCGGAGTTTGGAGCCGACGGCGACAGAAACACCGGCACATTGATGCTTGCCGCGGCTGCATTTATAGCATCCCAGCAGGGGCGATCGGTTCGCAGCTGATGATAGAGCGGCGCCTGATCCAGGTGCGGCAGCAACATGGTTCCCCAGGCGAAACCGTTCGGACCGTCCCAGGTGGTGGTGTCCCGTGCCGGATGGCGGGTGTCTGCCAGGTACGCAGCAGGGAAGAGGGCATGGGCATCGTGATAGTTGTGCAGAGCCAACCCGAGTTGCTTCAGATTGTTCTTGCTTTGGGCCATGCGGGCCGCTTCCCGCGCCTGCTGAACGGCGGGCAACAGCAGGCTGATCAGGATCGCGATGATGGCAATGACCACCAGCAATTCGATCAGCGTGAATCCCGAACCATGCCGCGCTGGCCTGTGCCTTGCCATCTTCCTGCCTTCCTGCCGCGACCCGGGGATACCGCTGGCATCCCCGTCCGAATGATTGTCTGATCGGTTTCCGTCAGGGGTGTAATTTAGCAGCAGCTAAATTCCCCGTCGCGATATTAGCACATGCTAAACTTCAGTCAAGCGTCGTTTCATGAAGATTCGGGGCAGACGGACTGCCATGGGTCGGGAACCAGCTGGGACAAGTCTGCCACCCGCATCGCGGGCGTGCTCTGTAATCATGTCGACACAGCACCGACACGGCGGCGAAGTTCAGGAGTTCCTGTGGCCGCAACTCACCTGCTAAAGGTGTGATTGTGTAAGTGATTTATCGGGAATGGCTTGCGTCGCGATTTGGACGAGGTTTTCAGGCTCTGGTTGAGGGAAAACACAAAAATCCGAAGATTGCTGTTAAAACAACAGTTGTCGTGCGGTTCCTGCTGGCAGAGGTGGTTCGATGTTGAACCACAGACTCTCGATCTGATGACAATCTCGCTGGAAGGACGCATCAATGAAGAACTGGATTGCAGGCTTGATGATGGGGATCTGCTGCACCCCGGCGCTGGCAGCAGACAAGGATCTGGTGGATACCGCGGTCTCCGCAGGCAAATTTCAGACACTGGTCGCTGCGGTCAAGGCCGCAGATCTCGTCGACACGCTGAAAGGCAAGGGGCCGTTCACGGTGCTGGCGCCCACCGATGACGCCTTCAAGAAGCTGCCCCCCGGAACCGTGGAAAACCTGCTGAAGCCGGAGAACAAGGCGAAACTGGTCGCGATCCTGACTTACCATGTCATTCCCGCCCGGGCCATGGCGGCTGATGTGGTTAAACTGGATGGCAAGCAGGTGAAAACGGTGGAAGGATCGCCGGTTGCCATCAAGGTCGCCGATGGTGTCGTCTGTGTCGGGAATGCGAAAGTCATCAAGACGGATATCGACACGACCAACGGCGTGATTCACGTCATCGATACCGTACTGCTGCCGCCGGAGAAGTAAGAGATAAAAGAGAAATCCTCAGTCGCCACTCGCCAACTTCCGTCAGTCACCCACAGACGGAGGTTCGCGGGCTGGCACTGTGGAACATTTCCCCGCAGCAGAAATATCTTCCGCCGCACACACGCACGCAGCCGATCAATTCTGTTGCCCTCGGATGCGCGGGATCCACACTCTGCAAGAGCCTGGAGATTTCAGCCATACTTGCCGCGTCCATCAGCGACTGCCTCTGCTCGCTGACCTCAGCAGAAATTCACCGAACACGAGGCACATGATCGGTGTTTGAATGCCGCTGCGCGAAGCTTTCGTCGCTCCACGGTCAGCGGGCAGTTCTGCCTGCCGGGAGTGATTTCTTAACCTTGCCATTTTCCGCAAGGCTGCTAAACTCTGCCGAGGTCTGGCGTTCCCGTCCGGAACACCCTGGATGAACCGAAAGTCTCCAGACAGTGTCAGTCCGTGCTGAGAATATCGATCCGATCCAGTTGGAACAGCATTTCTCGCTAATCCCCGGATTCAGATCGCTGCGGAAGCCCCGCTATTACCCGGTAGTGTAACGGTAGCACAACAGATTTTGGTTCTGTTTGTCAAGGTTCGAATCCTTGCCGGGTAATTTACTCTTCCCTGAGGCTGGATCGCAGGATTTTGCGGTCGTTCGGCCATGATTTCCAGCGTTTGACTGGAACTCTTTGCAGCGTCAGACGCGACAGTGCAACGTCCCGGTGGCCAATATCAGGACCGGCTGGCGGTTGATTGATTTGTGATCGGAAGTTCGACAGCTTCCGGGATCGATTTCCTGGAAGCTGTCGGAACTCTCGAATTTCCGGATCACGCCTGCGGCTCGGTCATGCTCCACGGGTCGAGTGCCTTCGTCAGTTCCTCTTCCGAGAGAATCTGCTGTTCGCGGCAGAGTTCGCGGATGGTCTTGCCGGATTTGAACGCTTCCTTGGCGAGCGCCGCAGCTTTTTCATAGCCGACATACGGATTCAGACTGGTGACCATCGCGAGGCTTTGCTCGACCGAGGCTTCGCAGGCTTCGGGGTTGGCTTCCATGTCTTCCGCGCACAGTTCGACGAAGGCCGTGGTGCCCTGAGCCAACAGTGCCACGCTTTCCAGGGTGGTATCGCCCATCACGGGCATCATGATGTTCAACTGGAACTGGCCACCGGTCGCACCGCTGAAGGCGACGGTCTGATCGTTGCCGATGACGCGGGCGCAGACCTGCATCAGGCTTTCGCACAGCACCGGGTTTACCTTGCCCGGCATGATCGAACTGCCAGGCTGACGATCCGGCAGCTTGACCTCGTAGAATCCGCAGCGCGGACCACTGCTCAGCCAGCGAATGTTGTTCGCGACGTTGAACAGCGTCACGGCGATCGCACGCAACTGGCCATGGGTTTCGACCAGACTGTCGCGCTGGGCATTGGCTTCGAAGTGATTTTTGGCTTCGTAGAAACCAAGGCCGGTGTTCTTCGCGAGTGCTTCACAAGTTCGGGCGGAAAATTCCGGGTGCGTGTTGATGCCCGTTCCCACGGCAGTGCCGCCGACCGGCAGTTCCAGCACCGGTTCCAGGGCCTTCTTTGCTCGTTCGACGGACAGTTCCAGTTGCCGGGCGAAGCCACCGAATTCCTGACCCAGCCGCAATGGTGTGGCGTCTGCCAGGTGGGTACGGCCGATCTTGATCAGCTTGTCCCAGGCCTGGGCCTTCTGCTGCAGGACATCCGCGAATTTCTGGAGGGCCGGGATCAGACGCTGGTGAATCGACAGTGCGACTGCGACATGGATCGCCGTCGGAAACGTGTCGTTCGTGCTCTGCCCCATGTTCACATGGTCGTTCGGGTGGATCGGCTTGGTCTGGCTGAACCGGTCTCCCTGATTCAGTTCGATCGCCCGGTTGGAGATCACCTCGTTGACGTTCATATTGCTCGAGGTGCCCGAGCCGGTCTGGAAGACGTCGATCGGAAATTCCGCGTCGAGTTTGCCGGCCGCCACTTCCTGGGCGGCTGCCAGCATGGCCTCGACCTGCACGTCGTCCAGCTTGTTCTTGCCGGTCTTCGTGAGCTTGCCCAGATCGCGATTGGCAATGCCCGCCGCCCACTTCACCAGCCCCATCGCGCGAATCAGTTCCGGATGCAGGGTCCAGCCGGACACCGGGAAGTTCTCGACGGCCCGCTGGGTCTGGGCTCCATAATAAGCCTGGGCCGGAACCTGGACATCGCCCATCGAATCGTGTTCGGTACGCATTTCGGACATGAGAGCACTCAGACAACTGGAAGGCCGGAAGAAACGGGTTTCACGTCCCGACCAGTATTTGCAGTTCGCGGTGGAATCACAAGGAGAACCCCGCCGCAGGCCGTTTCCTTCCGTTTCCTGCCCAAAACAGCTATATCCAGTGGATGTTGACCAGATCCCGACCAGGCAGGCAACATCTGGTCGTCCCCGTCAGGTTTTCGCACCAGCCAGCTCACGGATGGAGCCTCACATGCCTCGCGATCGTATTGCAGCGATTCTGAAATCGGGTCAGCCGGGGGCGGCAGTCGATGTCCGCGGCTGGGTGCGAACCAAGCGGGAATCCAAGGGCGGATTCGCCTTTCTGGAAGTGAACGACGGCAGTTGCTTCAGCAATCTGCAAATCGTCGTTGATAGCCAGTTGCCCGGCTACGACAGCTGGATCAGGGAGATCACCACCGGCGCGAGTGTGGCCGTGTCGGGCGAGATCGTGGAATCGCCCGGAAAAGGACAGCGGGTGGAAGTAAAAGCCACCGCCGTCACGCTCCTCGGCACTGCCGATCCCGCGACATACCCGCTGCAGAAGAAAGGCCACAGCTTCGAGTTCCTGCGGGAGAAGGCGCACCTGCGACCGCGCACGAACTCGTTCGGAGCGATGGCCCGTGTCCGCAACGCCGTCTGCGACGCCATCCATCGGTTCTTCCAGGACCGCGGTTTTCTGTATGTCCACACGCCCATTATCACGACCAGCGACTGTGAGGGCGCCGGCCAGATCTTCCAGGTCACCACGCTCGATCTCGCGCGGCTCGCCTCCCTGAATGCGGCTGCCTCAGGGAGTCCCGTGCAGCTCGACTATGCCCAGGACTTCTTCGGCAAGAAGGCTGGGCTTACGGTCAGTGGCCAGCTCGAAGGGGAAGCGTTCGCCTGCGCGGTCGGCGATATCTACACCTTCGGGCCGACGTTCCGGGCAGAGAATTCAAACACCACGCGGCACCTGGCCGAGTTCTGGATGGTCGAGCCGGAGATGGCGTTTTGCGATCTGAACGAAGACATGGATCTGGCGGAATCTTTTGTCAGGACGGTCATCAAGAATGTGCTGGACCGCTGCCCGGACGATCTGAAGTTCTTCAATGAACGTATCGAGCCGACGCTGCTGGAGTCGCTGCATCACATCGTCGAACACGACTTCATCCGGCTGACGTATACCGATGCGGTGGAGATCCTGCAGAAATCCGGCCACACGTTCGAGTATCCGGTGGAATGGGGCCACGACCTGCAGTCGGAACATGAACGCTACCTGACCGAACAGCACTTCAAACAGCCGGTGATTCTGACCGACTACCCGCGCGAGATCAAATCGTTCTACATGCGCTGCAACGAGGATGGCAAAACCGTGCGGGCGATGGACGTGCTGGTGCCGCGCATCGGCGAGATCATCGGCGGCAGCCAGCGGGAAGAACGCTACGACGTGCTGGTGGAACGGATCCAGGAATGCGGCCTCGTGCCGGAAGACTACTGGTGGTATCTGGAACTCCGCAAATACGGCACCGTCCCGCACGCCGGTTTCGGGTTGGGACTCGAACGCACCCTGCAACTGGTCACCGGCATGCAGAACATCCGCGACTGTATTCCGTTCCCGCGGACGCCGAAAAATGCCGAATTCTGAAGTCCTGTCAGGAGTTGGGGGTGGAGCAGGGTGCAGTGACCAGACACTGGCGAGGAATTTGCCCGTGATCCTCGTTGCAACTGGTCACTGACCGCTGCCCGCGAGGGTCCGCTCCAGTTCAATCTGAGCCTTGAGTCTGCGCGCGGTCAGCGTCAGGACATCTGCTTCATTGGCTTTCGCATCCCGCTTCATTCCCTTCATATATTCTTCACCCTGCTGCAGGTTTTCCACCTGCGACCGGAGCACTTCCAGACGACGGTCCCGCGAATCACTCAATTCCAGCTCGGCATTCCGAAGGTCGTCTTTGGCATTGATGACATCCATGTACGGCGTCCTGGCAATCTGGAACAGATGCTCCAGAATCTCGACCCGGGTTGCCAGCACCTCCCGCCGTTCTTTCAGCAGCTCTTTCGCTTTCGCCGCGTGTTCATTCACCGCAGCCTGGCCGTCCGATTGAGCCATCAAGCCGGATTGCACAGCCAGACCGATCGCCATTCCCAGCAAGAAAACAAATCGCCATAGCATGATATGCCCTTTCAGATTTCGGAGAGATGTCGGCAGTGGCAGATCAGGCTATGCCTGACGATTCATTCTTATCAACTGCGTGTGCGAACGTCGTCAGGCACAACCTGACCTACGTTACTGAGGGCGAATATGCTCCAGCCCCGGCTACACGACCAATGATCAGTCTCACGTTGAAAGATGTAAGTGGCCGGATTTGAGTAAGTCGTCCCGTTCGGACCACTACTGCGAGGTCTGTGACGTTGGTCAATAGCGATCAATCGCCATTCGTCCCTGGCCTGTATGTTCAATCAATCTGTCAAGGCATTGTTGTTAATCGAAGTCGCATTAAGTGCTTTATCATATCTACCCAGCACTTCGAGTTCTTCACACTTCCACGCCTTATACGTTATTCCTGCGGCTTGAGCAGTCGATGGACTTGCCGAAGTTGTCCGGGCAGGGGTTGACTGGGCCAGTAGAAGCGTAGAGGCACCAATCGCGACAATGATTCCGAGGACAGGTGTAGCGATTTGCATGATGAAGCTCCGGAGTCGCGTAAGGAGTTTTGCCAGCGAAGTGCCGTAAAACCCTACGGTACTTCAGTCGCGTCGCAGGGAGTCCGAAAGCGTCTCTGGCCTCCGATGCAACAGGTAAGGCGAAGTACCCAGGCCTGTATGACCCGGCGCGGGTGTATTCTGCCTCGCTATTTGCCACGCACGATTTGAAGATGATAGGTCACCTTCTCGTCGGGGTTGTTCTCAAATTCGCCGTCATTGTCATTAATCCGAAGCACAATGCGATCGTAGTTGCGGTTCGCCACCAGTTCAAAAGGTCGATGGCGTGTTCCAGCTGGAACCACGGACAACACCCGGGTTCGGCCTTCGGCGTCGGCTTCACAAACTACCAGGCGATTTCGGTTTCCTTTTTCGAGCATGACGTCATCGGGTGAATCGGAAGCGATGTTGCCCCATCCCTTCCACTTGCCGCTGACGTAGGTGAGCCGAATGCGATCGTCCCTGTTAATCGAACCCAGGTCATATCCAACTTCCTGAGTGGACGTAATCCGCACGTTTCCCTCAAAACGCGTGGCATGCAAACGCGAGATTTCGGCCAGCTTGTCCTCCATCGCCGCGACCCGTTTAGCTTCCGCAGTGCGGCCCTCTTGCGTATAAGCCTTTGCGGCGGTCTGGCAGGCCTTTTCATAGGCTTCATAAGCCGACCGGCTCTGCCGGTAGTAAGCCACCGGGATGCCATCCGCCATCACCCCGGTCTTCTGGAAACTGGTGCGAGACTCGGCGATTTGCTGTTGCAGTTCCAGGTTCCCGGCCTTCTTCGCTGTCTCCTCCCGTTGGTACAGGAATGCCAGAACTTTCTCCTTCACTTCCTTGATAGACTCCTCAAACTGCTGCCGGGCCTTATCCAGCCTGGTGGCGACCAAATCCTCTGCAGCCACTGCAGAGAGCACGCAGCTTTGCAGACCAAGAGTTAGCACCAGTATGTGGCGGCAAAACAGCATGACAGAACCTCGAAAGGCGAAGATCAGATTCTCAACAATCCTGCGGGAGATCGGGGCAGCGCTCCAGAAATTATGAAAACTCGCCACGGGCCGTGCCAGTACAAAGTGGCCAGACATCCAGATGGAGGCAATGGCACTCGGCTTCGGATCTGCAAGCCATACTGATCAGAATGCTGGCAACAGATCATAATTACCGGGTTACGCTTCCATAATCCAGGCTGCATTACGACGACACATTGCCTTTACCCAGATTGCATTTGGAGCATAGAGTGCGAAGATTTTCGAGAACGGTCTCTCCGCCTTTACTCCACGGCACAATATGGTCCACATGCAACTCAACACCGAGGGTGACTGCTGGACTTTTGCCGCAGGTGCAACATTTGAAATGATCGCGTTGCAGCACGTGCCAACGCAACCGAAGTGAAGGATCTCGTCCGGTAGAGCGAAGTGGTGTGTACTTCACTCGAGTATCCGGAACGTCAATAGCACTGCCATTCGCGTAGTTGATAAATGCTGCAAGTGCTGCAGTCCATGAGCCGAACCGACGATTGTAAGGATGCTGCGAAAATTCAGACGCCTCATGCATCAACTCGTTGCGTCGCGGTTGCCGGCCAAAGTGTTGCCACAGGATAAGCAAGTTCTCAAACAGTCGCTCGTCTGAGATGCTATTCTCGTGTATGAGCGGAAGTCCTGCGGCAATCAGGGATTTATTCCACGATCCGAACCGTGTATGTGCAATAGTTGCTCCGAATTTGCCATGCTTCATGTATTGAGGCCGAGACACGCTGGGCAAGCCTAAAAGCTCCGCGACTCGGCGGATATCGTCTAGCAAATCTATGTCTGCGACTGGCTGGCCAGACACTCGCGAAAGCTCAAATGTCGATTTGCTCATGCTTCTTGTAGTTCCACAGATAAGTTGAAACGCACCGCGTTTTAGGTTTGTGCATTAACTGAAGTTCGTGGTGCACCCTACTGCTACTTCTCTCTCGCCCAGTTCAGATCCCGGTACTGTTCCAGCCAAGCCTTGATCAGCGGGGCGTGCTTGGTGTCGGACTTTGCCAGTTCCTCCGGGGTCTGGCCCCAGTAGAAGCTGACGATGCCGGCGGCGGGGTTGTGGTCGCGGTTCAGGAATTCGGTCATTTCCTCGAAGCTGCATTTGAGCGGGAAGGTTTCCTCGATCAGGATCGGTTTGCCGATGTCGAAGCCTTTCAGGGTGGTGAAGGCGTCGTCGAGCTTGCCGGATTCGGGGTAGAGGTGGACGGCCAGAAAGTCGAGGTCTTCGCCGATGACGGAGGGGACAAAGCCGGAGGTCAGGCCGGGGCGGTCGAGGCTCCAGTCGACGAGGCCGACGGTGATGAGATGCCGCTGGTCGTGCTGGCGGATGGCGGTTTTCAGCTGGTGGATCCAGGCTTTGGCGATCTCCGGACGCGGACGGTTGGCCTGATCGAGCGTGATGACCTGGACGAAATGTTTGCCGGCGAACGCGGGGCCGAGCCAGTCCTTGTCCTTGCGTTGACCGCCGGGAACCACCGGTTCATTCATCAGGTCGTAGCAGAAGACGGCCGGGCTGTCAGACAGCGTGCGGGCCACAGCAGACCAGAACACGCACTGGGCCTGCCAGCGGCCGGTTTCGGACAGCTCGTCGTACCAAGCCGGCACATCCTGCTTGTGATAGCAGCCCAGGCCGGTGACATCGAGGTACAGCCCTTCGCGTTCTGCCGCGTCCGCCAGGGCGCGCAGTTTTTTGAGCGCCGCAGGGTTGGGTTCATCGGCGGCGTTCAGGAACTTGCCGACTTGCAGATGAATCCGCACGAGGTTGAACCCGAGTTCGCGGATCTCGTGCAGGTCGGACAGGACGGTCTCCCACTCGTCGTCCCAGTAGTCTTCCAGCAGCCGGCCGGTGGGGTCGTGATCGTAATTGACGCCCCAGGGAATGAACGGTGTGCCGGCAGCGGTAACAAAGCCGCGGTCCTCCGGTGCGACCCGGATTTCCGGTAAAGATGGCCCAGCGGCAGCGATCCTGCCCGCAGGCAGTGCCATCAGTCCGACCAGCACAATCAGGCCGGACAAGTTCATTGAGCGCGCGAACATGAGCAACTCCAGTCGACTACAGTATTCAGATCTTCAGTGATCATACCCGGCCGGGCGAGCTGCAAACTACCCCGTCCGCACAACTGGTGCGACTGGCGGAAAGGGGCGGGTCGGTTGTGAAAACGCATCACTTTTTGTGGTGTTTTGACAGCGGCTGCTCCCACAGGTGCTAGGTTTGAAGTGAACCAGGCTGCGCGGGAATGTCCCGCTGTCAAGCCTCCGCGTTCCGGTGCCTCAGGGATTGCACCGTTCGAGTGACTGAAACGTCTGGCATGGGCGAGCGGCATCGCCGTCGTGAGCGTCTGAACAAGACTGGCAACGACGGTGGAGGATCGTCGTGCGCGCTGCCGGACCGGATGACAGGCGGGAATGGTCGACTACCGGCGATTGCAGACCGATCTCCTGGCGTTAGCCGTGCTGGCAGGCACGGTCTACCTGGGACTCTGTCTGCTCAGCTACGACGTCGCCGACCCGCCTGCCGCGACGGTCTACCCGGCGCGTGCCGAGATCCGCAACATCGGCGGCAGCTACGGAGCCTGGATCGCCCATCACCTGATGACCGCGTTCGGCGTGGGGGCCTATTCCCTGCCGGTCCTGCTGGTTGTGTGGGATCTGCGACTCTTTTCGGCCGAAGGCAATCGCGATTTTCTGCTGCGTGTGGTCGGCAGCGGACTGCTGCTGCTCGCAGTCGTCATTGGTTTGCAGATTGCACCGCCTCTATGGGCGAGCATTCCGCCGGTCGGCAGCGGCGGATATCTGGGTGCCTGGGGAGCAATCCTGCTGCAGCGGAATTTCCAGCCGCCCGGAGTGTTCATCTCCATTGCCACGTTCGGCCTGGCAGGTCTGGTGCTGACAAACGAAGTGCGGATTATCCGGACCACGGCGAAGCTGTGTCTGCTGCCGCTGACGATGTGGGACCGCCTGGCATTCCAGCGGAGTGTTGCAGAGGTCGCGGCGGAATCGGCCAGCGAAGCGACAGTCGTGGTGGAAGAACCGCCGCCGGTGGAGACGACCGCTCTGCCTGTGGTCGTGGAACCGGTTGTTGTAACTGAACCCGCTGTTGTGACTGAACCTGCTGCGGTCACGACCACTGACATCGAGGAAGAGCCGATCGAACTGCCCACGCTGGGCGAGGTGGCGCCGTCAGAGATCCTGCCGCGATTGTCACTACTGTCGTGGGTCGGCGGCTTCCGCAAGAAGGAACTGGCTGCCGTTGCTCCGGTGGTCACAGAACCTGCGATCGCCGATGAGGATGCTCCCGCAACGATTCCGATCCGTCATCCGGATGTGATGTCGCGGCCGGCGGTGATGATCAATCCGCCAGTGACTTCGCGGCCGGGGTTCGGCATCTTCGGTGGCGGCGCTGATGATGAGACCGCCCGCAAGCCGGGCCTGCCTTCGCTGGAACTGCTCGACCATGCAGAGGAATTTCCGTATGAAGTGCTGGCGAAGAAGGCCCGGATCGCTGCCGAGACACTCGAAAAAACGTTCCAGCAGTTCAACCTGAATATCCGCGTGTCGGAGATCGATACCGGTCCGGTTGTGACGCAGTACGAACTGGAACTGGAACCGGGTCTGCGACTGTCCAAGGTCACCAGTCTGGCGGATGACCTGGCGATCGCCCTGCGAGTGCCTTCGGTTCGCGTCGTCGCTCCGATTCCCGGCAAGAACACGGTCGGCGTCGAAGTCCCGAACGACGTGCGGGTGATGGTGCGTTTGCGGGAACTGATCGAAAACTGTGCGAGTGAAAGTGCCGACAAGCGGATTCCGATCTTCCTCGGCAAGGATGTGCGCGGTCAGCCCCTGGTCGTGGATATGACCAAGATGCCGCACCTGCTGATCGCCGGTCGGACGGGCACCGGCAAAAGCGTGTGTCTGAACACTTTGATTCTGTCGATGCTGATGACCCGTTCTCCGGAACAGGTCAAGATGCTGATGATCGATCCGAAGATGGTCGAGCTCAGCCCGTACATGAAGATTCCGCACCTCATGCATCCGGTGATTACGGACATGAAGAAAGCGGAAGCGGTCCTGGGCTGGGCCGTCGACAAGATGGAGGAACGGTACGACCTGCTGGCTCGCGTGGGCGTGCGGCATCTCGATTCATACAATAAACTCGGCAAGGAAGAGGTGCTGGATCGTCTGGGAATCGATCCCGATTCGGAGGAAGCGGAAGCGGTTCCGGAATCGATGCCGTACATCGTGATCATCGCGGACGAAATGGCCGACATGATCATGACGTCCGGGAAAGATGTCGAAGGCTACATCATCCGGCTGGCCCAGAAGTCACGAGCGGTGGGCATCCACCTGGTGCTGGCGACGCAGAAGCCGACGGTCGATGTCATCACCGGTTTGATCAAGTCGAACCTGCCGGCGCGGATCGCGTTCCAGGTCTCCAGCCGGATGGACAGCCGCGTCGTGCTGGATGAACAGGGAGCCGAAAAGCTGCTGGGCAACGGCGACCTGCTGTATCTGGCTCCAGGGACAAGCAATCTGACCCGCGCGCAGGGGTCGTTCGTCAGTGATGACGAAGTGATGCGGGTCATTGAAGCCTTCGCCGATCAACCGCCGCAATACAGCGACGAGATCGTGCAGGTCACTGCGGCGGCCGGTCGCGCCGCAGCAGCGAAGTCCGGCGGTGGTGAAGCCCGCGATCGGGATGACTTGTACGACCAGGCGGTGGAAGTGGTGATTCGCGAAGGCCGTGGCAGCGTGTCGTTGCTGCAACGGGCTCTGGGTGTGGGGTATGGTCGCGGCGCCCGTATGATCGACTGGATGGCCGAGGACGGCATCGTCGGGACGTATAATGGCAGCCAGGCACGGGAAGTGGTGATGACGATGGAGGAGTGGGAGGACCGAAAGTCCGGGATGGGTTGAGTTCTCTCATTTACCAGAAATACGAATCGCGAACCCGCAAGCGTGGTGATGATGACCGCTTGCGGATTCGCGATTTTCTCTCATTTACCTGGTTCTCTCTCCAGGTTCACTGCGCCCACTCATACGACTTCTGCTGTCGAAATCCGGTCACTGTGATCGATCCGTTCGCGTGCAGGTCCACGCGCGAGTACCCGTTGTTCTCCGCTCCGGAACCTTCCACCATCGCGACCAGCGTGCAGTATGGAATGCCGTCAATCTCCTTGAGATCGTTCTTGTGGCTGTGACCCTGAAAGACTGCGAGGACGTTTCCCCTGTCCTTGAAAAGCTGCCGCACGGCCGCATTGTTCTTTACGCCGTGACTGTTGCTGACATCCAGGCGCTGGTGAGCGAATACGACGACAGGTTGATCGTTGGCCTTCAGATCCTCTGCGAGCCATTCCAGTTCAGCAGGCGGAATATTCGCATCGGTCCAGTGGGAATTCTTGCGGCCATACGGAGTGCCATCGCTGCGAAAGCAGGCATCCAGCACGATGAAATGGAAGCCACTGCGATCGAATGAATAGTAAGACGCCTGCTGCCCGACACTGCCGAGGAATTCTTCCTTGGTCAGCGTGTCGACACAGTGATTGCCCAGCACATAGTGCCGGTCCTTGCAGATAGCAGAGAACTCGCGATTGATGGTCTGCAGATACCGCTGTTCGGTCTCGACCGCGTCGGCGGCATCGATCAGGTCGCCCAGTTCGACCAGAAACGCCGGCTGGTCCTGCTTGAACTGCGTCGCAGCTGCCTCCAGCTTCGCCAGCGTTTCCCGATAGTACCGCGTACCGGCAGGCCGCTTGTCGGCATAGTGCAGGTCAGTGATCAGGCCGAATCGCAGCGCGGGGGCAGATTCCGCAGCCCACAGCGGTTGCGCCGTCGCAGTTGTGGAAGCAGCCGCGATCGCCAGCGTGCTGCCTTGCAAAAAGGCCCGTCGCCCGAGTCGCACGGGTGAAAGATCAGAATTCATCAGTTGCTCTTTTCATCAATGAAGCGTGGCTGGCACCGAGTTCAAAAAGACATGGAATGTTCTGGCCACAAACAGCACAAGAGACACACAAAAGCCAGTGTATTATTCAGTGCTGTTCGCTGAATGAAATTCATCAGCCCAAAGCGCCAGCGAGGGAGAGGACTGTGCATCCTCGCTGGCGCTTCCGGCTGATGAATGCACCGGTTCACAGCCCCCTGCTCAGGCTTTCTTTTGCGATTTTTGTGCCTCTTTGTGACCAGAGGGCCGTTCAATGTTCTTCGGATTCCTCTTGCGGTTGCCTCTGATGACTCAAGGGAAGTTCGTCGAGTCGATCATACTGTCCGGGCGCATCCGGATCAGGGGAGGTCCGGATTACCGTCTGCATGAGGCTGGCCAGCCGTGACTGTCCCAGGTCGGACAGATGGACGCCATCGACCGTAGAGCCGGCGGAGGTCAGCACCTGCATGAAATCGCGTTTAGGGATCAGGGGAATCCGGTAGCGGCGGGCGAGCCGACGCTGATGATAGCCGTAGCGGTTTGCGAACGGCGGCAGCGGCAGTTCGACCATGATCAGTTGCCGTCCTGTATGGGCAGCGTCCTGCAGCAGGGTCTCCAGTTGTGTGGCGAAGTCTGCAACGGGTAATCCCTCAAGCAGATCGTTGCCACCGATCTCCAGGATCAGGAATTCGCCGTCCTTCCCCAGCAGCTGCAGTTGTTTCCGGGCAGATCTGAGCGTTGCTCCCTGTTGGGAAGTGTCCCGGATCGTCAGTGGACAACTGCGGGCCAGTTGCCGGGGCCAGGTGTCATCGCCAGCGTTGAGTCCGGCGGTGACGGAATCGCCAATAATCGCGATCGCTGATCCCGCAGGGACAGAGACCGACGGCGTTTGCAGGGTGGTGTATTCGACAAGAACTGAGAGGCCTGCCATCAGGGTCAACACGGACAGCCGGGGAAACGAACGATGGGCGATTCCGGGGCACCGGCCAGCTGGCAGAATCAGTGTGGTCACAGCCGTGAGCAGCACGAGGGTCTGCAGGACGAGACTCGGCCACCCGGAAATCGCGAGCCAGATAATCCCCGACAGGATCAACAGGTTGCTCCGCTGCCGCTGCCATTTCCAGACGACCGCTTGCGCGCCGAGCATCAGCAGTGCCAGCCCGAGGAATACCGCGTCCCCGCTGCCGAAATGATACAGCACCTGCCGCATCAGCCAGGACGGTTCCTGCATCGGTGAGTTCTTTACGAGATGAATTCAGAAGTCGCGAAACCGCCAGCGTGGAACCATGATCGTGGCAGCAATTGTAAATGGAATGGTATCAGGGATGAAACAGGTCGTGGCGGGGTATGTGGGCTTTTTTGCGACCAGATTCCGGCAGAACTGGCCTGGCTTTTTGAAGGCACGCTGGCCGTATCTGGTCGTGGTGTGTCTGGCAGCTGCGGCCGATTTTCTGTCGACCTGGCGATTCATGGCCGCGGGCGGGATCGAGGATGAATTTCATCCGGTGATTCGCCTGGTTTCGCAATGGTGCGGTCCCTTCATCGGACCCCTGATCGGCAAACTGGGGCAGTTTGCGGCCGTCTTGATGATTTCCGTGCTCTTTCCCCGCTGGGCTGTGTTCCTGTACCTGACAGTAACGGCGGTGTACCTCTATGCCGCGTGGTACAACGTCTGGGGCGCGTCGCTCTACACGCCAGTCTTCCTCAGATATCTCTCGCAGAACTGGCCGTCTTGCGATCGGATGACATGCTGATCTGCAAGACTTCTCAATGGCTGCCGATGTCAACGGAATAACAAGGGCACTCCACACCACATGCGCGAACGGAACCGCTCTGGTACTGCCCGACCAACGGCATTGCCAAGCCAGCCAGCGACTCGGTCGTGCCACCCGCCGCCAGAAACCGTTCAACACAACGAGGCCGCGTGGGGAACACGCGGCCTCGGCCATGAATAACATGATGCGGTGTCAAACAGACACCATTTTCAGCTTCATGAACGGCGTCCCGACTGGGTGCGGCCATACATAAAACCTCGACGAACTGCCTGGCGACGTCGTTGCCATTCGTCCTGATCCTGCCAGTCCTGTTGGAGAACCGTCTCGAATTCATCATTCCACTCGGGACGGTCCGCATAGTAGCGACTGGCTGCATATCCATAACGATATGCCGGCTCGTCGGCCGCATCATACTCATCGGCGGCATCGCTCCGGGTTGGCACATTCCCGGGCGGAATGGGCTGAGAACCGGCAGCCTGGGAAATTGTGTCGCCGACATGCTGATTCAGGTCGGGCTGATCGCCGCCGAAATCGTGTTTCGTCTGCTTCCAGTCGCGCTGGAACGCCGCTTTGATTTTTTCCCAGGCGGAATCATCTTCGTCGGTATACCAGTCGGGTCGGTGATAAGCGGTTGCAGCCATGATCCTCTCCTCGGTTGCCAGGTCGTTTGGTGAATGCTCTATCCCATCAGGACGGTCGTCATGTCCGAGGAAAGTATGCACACGCTATGCCAACCCGTGCCTCAACCGCGTTGTGGTCATTTCGCGGAAGAAAAGCCGGGCCGCAACTCAAGTCGTTGAGTGTCCACCCCGCACACCGGTCTGCCAGCCGCCACGAAATGGAGTGGCAGAGGTCGGTCGTACTCACTCGAACCGCGGCCTCCCGGTGACCGAACCGGCTGAAGTCCATCCGGTACAGCGGTAACGCCAGGAATTGTCGGTGAGCAGATCAGCGGCAGCACCGGTGCTTTCATGCCCCGCGGCCCTGGTGCGTTCATCACTCGCCAGAACCGGCGGTAGACGACGCACTGCTCACCAACGCGTTCAGAGGACGGAGGCAGGATGGAAGTGGGTCGGAGCAGACTCGCAGGGGTGTCACTGGCACCCGGGAGCAAGTCGCTCACTCAGATCACTCGGCAGGCCTGCTCATGGGAGATCGACTGAGCGTACACATGCCCATCCTGCTGCGCGATATGGGCATGCCACCCTGCCGGATGTCCCCCCGACACGTCCTCAACAAATCGTGAAGGGTGGCATGCCCAAAGCTTTGGGTGGGCATGTTTGGGTCTTGGCACGTTGCTCACTCAACTCTTTCGGCAGACCTGCTCATCGGACATCGACTGAGCATACGCATGCCCATCCTGCTGCGCGATATGGGCATGCCAACCGTCCGCGTCAGATCGGTGGGAGATCATCGTTCCAGTTTTTGGGATCATAAATCCCTTGGTCACATTTCTCACGCCGAATTTCTTCCAATCGGATCCCATCTCGCAACACATAAACGAGTTGATCTGCGTCAAGTGATAGAAGAACATGAGAATAAGCAGTCGTTGAACGAAGAAAATGCTTCTCAACCCGATTCAAGAAGGACGCAATTGCCTCAATCGCTGTATTCACTCTCTGCCGAGTGACTTCAGGAAGCTTTTGTGCATCGCGGCTTAGGATTTGTTCAAGATCGCGATGAGCCAAGTGTTTATTGCGCCATTCCATTGCAAAGGAACTTTTCTCATCCATGTCAGTCAGGAGATGTGATAATTCTTGTCGAAGAGTTTCGTTGACAATTAGCGGCAACACGTGTTTGACCGACAGGTTGTTCTTTCGACCAGTTTTCTCCGGTCCTGCAAGTCTTGTAATTCCAAGAAGCGTCTCTGACCACAAGATCTGTTGAATTATAAAGAAGAACTCTGGGGCAGACTGATTTAATACTTCTACGCGGGCCTCGGTCTCTCCGAACAGTTTTTCATATTGAATCCACCCACAATACAACCAAGTCAGCTCTTGCGAAAGTTTGTCGAACAATCCACCTAACTCTTGCCCCATCGCGGTAACATATTTGCTGCGAACTTCTTCCGCGTCCTCGATACGACTCATGGATATTATCCTTACATGCTGACCAATCCTATAGCGTCATTCCGCCAAATTGCATGCCCCATCGCTGTAGTGCAGCCAAGTAGGGTCCGCTGTGCGGACCATCGATTGCTCCGATTCGCTTCCGATTTCAGGAATTTGGTCCGCACAGCGGACCCTACTGTGGTTATTCCCCGGTGTCGGATGGGAATATTCTGTTGCCGGGTGGCTTTGATCCGCAACCCCAGTTGGGGGAATAAACGCCCTCGTTCACCCATCGATGGAATGACGAGTATTGCCATTGGCCCGGGCATTCCACATAGCCGTGTTTGACGGGATTCCAGTGAATGTAGTCGAAGTGTGCATCGAAGTCGGCTTCCGATTCGATGGTGTGTTCCCAAAATCTGCGTTGCCACACACCGCGACGCCGGTCTTTCTGGCGAGAGGATGTGGTCGGTTGTTCTTCACCGCCGGCCGACAAAAACTGACGAGTGAATTCTTTCTTGATCCAGGCCCAACGGGTCGAATAGTTCGTGTCTCCGGATGGCAAGCTCCAGATGGCATGCAAGTGGTCGGGGAGAACGACAATCGCATGCGTTGTGTACGGCCAGTGCGCCCGTGCGTCTCTCAGTATCGCCCCCAGTCGTTTGACATGTTCGGGGTCAGAAAAAATCGGCGCATTGTGTTCTGTTTTTAACGTGAAGAAGAATGTTCCTCCGGGAACGTAGGCGCGGCGGTAATTGGGCATACGTGGCCCCGGGATCAATGGACGGTGCGCACAGTATGTAGGGTCCGCTGTGCGGACCTTTTTTCGCATAGGATGTTGACAACTCGGAGCGATCGATGGTCCGCACAGCGGACCCTACGCAAATCACCCGATCACCTGCCGGATCGGTTCTACCTCTTCCACTCCCACCAGTTTCTGGTCCAGGCCGCTGAAGAAGTAACTGAGGCGGTTGGGGTCTAAGCCCATTTGGTGGAGGATGGTGGCGTGAAGGTGTTTGACGTGAAAGCGGTCGTCGACGGCGGCGGCTCCGAGTTCGTCCGTAGTGCCGACGCTGGTGCCGCCTTTGATGCCGCCGCCGGACATCCACATGGTGAAGCCGTAGGCGTTGTGGTCGCGACCGGTGCCTTTGGCGTATTCCGCAGTCGGTTGACGGCCGAATTCCCCGCCCCAGACGACCACCGTCTTGCTTAAGAGGCCGCGCTGTTTCAGGTCGGTGAGCAAGGCGGCGATCGGCTTATCGGTCTCGCCGGCGTGCAGGTTATGGTTGAACGCCATGTCGTTGTGAGCGTCCCAGTTGTCGTCGTTATGAGCGCCGCCGGAGTAGATCTGCACGAACCGCACGCCACGTTCGACCAGTCGGCGGGCTAACAGGCACTGACGGCCGAAGTGGGCGGTCTGCTTGTTGTCGAGACCGTACATCGCCTGCGTGGCGGCGGTTTCCTGGCTGATGTCAACCGCTTCCGGCGCATGGGCCTGCATGTTGAACGCGAGTTCGTAGCTGGCGATGCGGGCGGCGAGATTCGAGTTGTCCGATCGCGCTGCCAGATGCTCGTTATTGTAATCGCGCAGGGTATTCAGCAGCGTTCGTTGGGCTTCCGTGCCGAGTTCTGACGGTGGGGCCAGGTCGAGAATCGGGTTGCCCTGCGAGCGCATGACGGTCGCCTGATAGCTGGCCGGCATGAAGCCGCTCGACCAGTTCTTGGGGCCGGAGATGGGTCCGCCGCGGGGATCGAGCATGACGACGAAGCCGGGCAGATTTTCGTTCTCGGTGCCGAGTCCGTAGTTCAACCAGGAGCCGATGCAGGGACTGCCGCTGAGAATGCGGCCTGAGTTCATCATCAGCATGGCAGAGCCGTGGATGGGCGAATCGGCGGTCATGGAATGGATGAAGGCGATGTCGTCGACGCGCTCTGCCAGATTCGGGAACAAGTCGCTGACCCATTTGCCGCACTCGCCGTACTGCTTGAACTTCCAGCGGGGTTCGACGATGCGGCCCTGGTTCTTGTGACCGCCGCGGCCGAAGGTTTTCACTTCGACGGTCTGGTTATCGCGACCGTACATCTCGGGCTTGTAGTCGAACGTGTCGATATGACTGGGGCCACCGTACATGTAGAGGAAGATGCAGGCGGTAGCCTCCGGGTCGAAGTGCGGCTGTCTGGGAGCCAGCGGATTCTGGAAGGCGGGCGATGATGATGCTTCAGCGGCGGCAGCGGACGAGTTAAAGAAGCCGTCTCGGCTGAGCAATCCGGCCAGCGCGGTGCCAGTGAATCCGGCTCCGGTTTCCCACAGGAATTCACGACGGGTGCGTCCGCAGAAGTTGTTGGTCATGGGTGGCTCCAGGAGAGTGGGTAGTGGATGGTTGGTAGGGAGTAGGAATTGAGCAGGGGATTTGTAAATGCTATTCACTACCCAATAATCACTATCCACTCTCAATCCAGATAGATGAATTCGTTGAGGTTCAATAACGTCAAACAGAGGTACTTTAATGAGGCGTCGGGGCTCAGTTTGTGTTTCTGCTGGAAGGTATCCATCAACGCGACGCCGCGGGTGATTTCTTCGAGGGTCGGTTCGCGTTGCAGAACACGTTCGAGGGCGTATTTCGTCTGGGCGAAGGGTTGGTCGTCGGCGGCTTCCCTGACCATGTCGGCGAAGATTTGCGATTGTTCCTGCAGGAACTGGCTGTTGAGCAGGGTCAGCGCCTGCGTCGGCTGCGTCGTCGCAAAGCGGACGGGGCAGGTGACGTCCGCTTCGGCGACGTCGAAGTTGGCCAGCAGCGGTACCGTGAGCGAACGTTTGATGTGGATGTAAACGCTGCGGCGGCGGGCATCTTCCGGGGACGAGGTGTGCCAGCCGTAGCCGGGGATCGATTGACCCGCAAGGACTTCCTTTTCGATGGTCGGGTAGATGCTCGGTCCGTGCAGTTTCGACAGATCGAGCGTGTTGTTGGCGGCGAGGATGGAATCCCGCAGTTCTTCGGCCCGCAGACGGCGCATGTCGAACCGCCAGAACAGGCGATTCTGTGGATCTTTTGCGAGGGCCTCCGTGCGGGGAGCGGAGGATTGCCGGTAGGTGTTCGAGGTGAGGATCAATTCGTGCAGATGACGCAGGCTCCAGTCGTGCTCGATGAATTCGGCGGCGAGCCAGTCCAGCAGTTCAGGATGCGTGGGGGCTGTGCCCTGCAGACCGAAATCATTGGCCGATTCGACTAGTCCGCGGCCGAAGTGCCACTGCCAGATTCGATTGACCATCACCCGCGCGGTCAGCGGATTGTCCGGACTGGCGATCCAGTCTGCCAGGGCCAGCCGACGGCCGGTCGATTCCGTGAACGAGGCCGACTGAATGTTCGGTGCCGGCGGCGACAGCACGGTGGGAAACGTGGGTTCAACGATCGCGCCGTGGGCCTGCGGGTTCCCGCGGAGCAGGACGTGAGTCACGGGCGATTTCGCTCCCTGTTCGGTGATGCACAACGCCTGTTGCGCACTGCGCGGTGGATTGTTCTTCAGTTGCGTCCACTGTTTGCGGAGGTCGGCGTAGCCTTTGACTTCGTCTTCGGTGTAGACGTCGCCGATATGTTTGCGGATGACGCGCAACCGTTCGCTGTCGCGAGGGAAATCGTCGTTCTCGCCGCCCTTGAGATGCGGTTTGACACGGGCTTCAAACTCGTCCAGTTGTCTTCTCAGTTCGGCGACGCGGGTTTCCCATGCCTGTTTTTCCGCAGCGAATGCGGTTTCTTCTTCCGGAGTCGCGATCGAACGCAGCGAGGCCTCATGGACCGATTCGTCGGACCGCCGGCCGTAATGCCGGATGTTGCGGAAGAAGGCGGCGAAGCTGTAGTAATCTGCCTGGGGGAGCGGATCGAGCTTGTGATCGTGACAGCGGGCACAGTTCATCGTCAGGCCGAGGAAGGCTTGCGAGGTCGTGCCGACGAGATCGTCGATACCGTCGAAGAATGCCAGTTCCGGATCAGCGGGTTCGTCGTCCCAGAGTCCGAGGCGGTAATAGCCGGTGGCGATCAGCAGTTCGGGACTGGTCGCAGAGGACGCGGCAGCGCTCTCGCGGGGGGATTGTCCCGCATTCCGCAGGGCGAGCAGTTCATCGCCCGCCAGCTGTTCGCGGATGAACTCATCATAGCCGCGCCGGCTGTTAAAGAAGTCGATGACATAATCGCGATACCGCCAGACGAACGGCTTGGGGTTGTCACGTTCGTAGCTGTTGGTTTCGCCGTAGCGCACCAGATCCAGCCAGTAGCGCGCATATTGTTCGCCATGATGTGGTGAATTCAGCAACTGCTCGACGATGGCGGTATACGCGGCATCCGTCAGCGGTTGTTCGCCTTGTTGAATGAGCTTCTTCGACGGTGGCAGGCCGACCAGATCGTAGTGCAAGCGTCTCAACAACTGTTGCGGCGGCGCTGCCGGACCGGGCGTGAGTCCTGCGGCTTCGAGCTTCGCGAGGACGAAGGCGTCGATCGGGTTACGGACCCGATCCTGCTGCTGGACCTGCGGTACTTCGGGACGGACCAGTGGCTTGAACGACCAGTGGTTCTTCGTCTGTTCATTCACCTGAGGCGGGCCGTGGGCGTCGGTGACTTCGATCTTCGGACCGGCCGGCATCGGCAGCCCGAGTTCAAGCCACTTTTTGAAGACGGCGATTTTCTCTGCCGGCAATTTCCCGGAGGGCGGCATCTCGTAGCTGGCGTAGTTGAGGGCTTCGATCAACACGCTGGCATCCGGGTCTTGCAGATTCACCGCGGGACCGGTTTCGCCGCCTTTCAGGATGGATTCACGCGAAGCGAGCGTGAGTCCGCCTTTCGCCTGACCCACGCCGTGGCATTTGAAGCAGTGCTGCTCCAGCAGCGGGCGAACCTGGACTTCGTAGAACTGCAGACCCTCTGCCTGCGGGGTCTCGGCCAGTACCGGTGCGGTCAGACCTGAAACCGCAGACAGACCCAGAATGCAGAGGGTCGGGAACAGCAAGCGGCGCATCACAGCGATTCTCCCCTCGAAGACGTGATTGGTTTCCCATCATAACAGAAACTGTCGATGGGTGAACGGACAATGGAATCGTCCGGCAGGAGCATTGTCTTTCAGGAGTGCCAGTTCAGGCGGGTCGAGAGTCCTGAATACAGAGCCTGGCAGAAACCTCCGGAGATACTGGAATGGCCAGCGCCGGACCGCTCGCAGATTCCGCAGGACAAAGTCGGCGTGTCCTGCTGCTGGCCTGTTGTTCTGACCGCCGCAATCCTGTACAGTCGCATCAACCCTGCCTGATGCCATCCCCTGATTCACCCCGGGAAAGGACATTTCATGTCGTTCATCACACGTCGGCATTTTCTGCAAACCACGACGGCAGCAGGTGCTTCCCTGCTGTTAACCGGCACCCGGGCCTCAGGCGGGATCAAGGGTGCGAACGAGCGGTTGCGGGTCGCCGTTGTGGGAGTGAACGGGCGCGGCAGGGGACACCTGGACGGATATCTGGGGCTCGACAACGTTGAGCTCGCCTGCATCGTCGATCCGGACAGCAATGTGCTGGCGCGGCGGATGAAGGATCTGGAGACGAACGGCAAGCCGTTGCCCAAAGCCGTCGCCGACGTGCGGCGCGTGCTGGAAGATCCGTCGATTGATGCGATCTCGGTGGCGACTCCCAATCACTGGCATTCGTTAATGACCATCTGGGGCGCCCAGGCCGGCAAGCATGTCTACGTCGAGAAGCCGATGAGCCACGACATCGCCGAAGGGCGAGTCGCTGTCGCTGCCCAGCAGAAATATGGCGTGGTCGTCCAGCATGGCACGCAGAATCGCAGCAACAGTCGCATCGCCGGGTTACATGAAGCCATTCAGGCAGGGAAGTTCGGCAAGCTCAAGATTTCTTACGGCTACTGCTGCAAGCCGCGCAAAAGCATCGGCTTCAAATCGGCAGGAGCGCCGCCGGCCAATCTGGACTGGGATCTGTGGAAAGGTCCGGCCGTGCTGCCGGAGTATCACGGCAACCTGGTGCATTACAACTGGCACTGGTTCTGGAAAACCGGGAACGGCGATCTGAACAATCAGGGCACGCATCAGCTGGATATCGCTCGCTGGGCCCTGGACACCAACCTGACTCATCCCGTGCGTGTGATGGCGATCGGCGGCCGCTTTCAATGGGACGACCAGGGAGAGACGCCGAACACCATGATGGGGGTGGCAGAATACCCCAACGGCCAGATGGTCTGCTTCAACGTCCGCAACGTGAACTACGAGGGCTACGAAACGCAGGTTGAGAACGAATACTACTTTGAAGACGGGGGCCGCATCGTCCGGGGGCTGTATTATGCTCCGGGCAGCAAGGACGGCGAGAAGGTGTCCGTCGAACCGGGACAGGTCACGCCCGGAGGCCCGTTTGGAAGTTTCGTAGCTGCCTGCCGGGCGGGCAAACCGGAAATGGCCAACGGGAACGTCCTCGACGCGCACTATGGCTGCGTCCTCGGCCACCTGATGAACAACTCGTGGCGTCTGGGAACCACGGTGCCCTTCAACGAGCGGGCCGGAAAATTTGGCGATCATGAGGATGTCGCAGAGCATTTCCAGAAACTGCATGCGACCATGCGGGACGGCGTGGGCGTGCCCGAAGACAAGGCGGAATACACCGTGGGACCGTGGCTGACATTCGACCCACAGTCCGAACAGCACGTGGGTGAACATGCCGCAGCAGCAAATGCGCTGCTAAAAGAACCGAACAATGCCGGCTTCAGCATTCCGCAGGTCGACAAGGTCTGAGTCGGAACCGCGGGAATCCGGACTGCCCGACAGCTTCATACCGGAACAAGCCCGGAATGATGTTGCCAGTCGGTCAGAGAATGATCGACGGCCAGGTCAGCGGCGAAGCGACGGCAGGTCCGAAAACCCTGGTCGTCACCGCCGTCCGCCAGTCGAAAGACAAGCTGGAACCGGCCGCCGACGGCCAGGGGATGGAACCGGTCACGGAACAGTATCTGCCGGACCGGTACAACGTGAAGTCCACGCTGACTGCCGAGATCAAGCCCTCGGGCGACAATGTTCTTGAGCTGGTACTGGAAAGCAAGCCCTGAACCAGGCATTCGGTGACATCGAAGTGGTGTTGCCCACCGAAGACGTCTCAGTCGTGATCCGGACTCGATCCCACTTCCCCCAGCCATTCCTGACGGGTCAGGTCCGGGTTCCAGCCCGCGAAGGCACACAGATGAGCGTTAACGCGCTCTGCGACACTGGTCACCCACGAGCGCGGGCCACTGCCGATCGAGAGCGTGAATTGTGAGCCGCATGTCGAGACGCCGATGAAGACCGAGAGAAACTGCAGGTAGCCGATGCTGCAGTGGCCGTGCCGCAGGCGGGCGTCTCCCCAGGCCTCTCCTGGCTCTCCGATGGCGCCGAGATCGGAAACCACGAGGCGCGGCGTGGCCCGCATCCGGCTTGCGCCGAACTGCAGCAATGCCCGTGAGATTCCATGAGGAATCCGGGCAGCGATGCGTAATATGCCATTCACATCCAGGGCATGATGGCTGCGGACGAGACCGAATCGCGGACCGCGTCGTCGGGCCATCTGTTCGCGCACCATCGCCAGGATCTCGCGAAAATTCGCCTGCGGATCTGCCAGCAGGTCCGCCGGTTCATCACCAACCAGATTGGCGGGCACTGCCGGCTGCTGGTCCGCGGTGAGATACCGGCGCAGGTCGATATTCACGAAGACGGGTACGGGCTCCACGGGAGACAGCGGCCTCAGGTCACGCACTGCGAGATAGGCCGCCGCCTGCAGCGCCATCACCAGCGTAGCCCGCTCGCGCAGCGCCAGCGACTTCAGTTCGTCCAGGACCCCCGCCGGATAATGCAGCAACCGGGTCGGCGCGTAGGGATCGCTGTCCGTCGCCGGCGGGATTTGAAAGGCACGGCTGCGCCGGCTGGCCCGCTGGATCTGATTGGCTTCCTGCGCCAGTTTCTTGCGCTGTTCGACAGGCGTCAGATGGCGCAGCAGCCGGATTGTCGGCCGGCTCACCGGCCGCGCAAACAGGTCGACAGGCTCTGGCGCATTCGCGCGATATTGCTGCCGGAGTTCATTCAGAAACGCCCGCGCTGATGACGCATCGCCCAGGCGATGATCGGTCCGCAACAGCAGCGTGTCCCGATCCGGTCCGTGGATCAGCAACGCCCGCGTCGTCGCATCGAGCGGTTGCGATAGCAGGCGGTTCAACTCTGCCGCGACGTCGCCCGTCTCTGCCACACGGACCAGCGTCCGCAGTTCATCCGCGGTTGCACGCCGCCAGTAAGGATAAAACCAGGTTTCGACGAAGCGATAACCCCAGGTGGGTTCCGCTGCAATTGCCGCTCGCAGCGCACGGCCCAGTCGATCGACATCCAGCCGGCCGTCGAACTCCAGCACAAAGTTGATGTCGCCCCAATAACGGGGCTGCAGCGACGAAAACCAGCATTCATACGGTTCTGCGCGAAACCACTCGGGGGCAGCCATGCAAGACTTCCTGTCCCTGAAAGACGCTGACGATCACAGCCGCACTGCAGTCCGGCAGTGTAGAATTCGAGAGCCGGGGCAGCAACGACAATGAACGCTCCTGGCAGCATCAGCCGGCCCGAATCCTCCATCTAAAGCCGCATCCTCACCGGCATTCGCCAGAGATCGGCCGCCGCATCCACCGGCTCGAAGCGCCAGCGAGGGAAAACAGCGGACTCCCTCGCCGGCGCTTCGGGCTTATGAATCAGCCGATTGAGCACCAGGTCGCTCATGACGAACATCCCGCGTCATCTCCCACACCGGGCGGGCTCGACGAACAGGTTGCGGCTCGAACCACCGCCCGGGCGGGTGCCTTGCGTCGAAGCCGCGGGTATGATCACCGGCTGATGAAACTGCTGGTTCCCCGGCTCAATTCTGAAACCTCAACAGGCAGGACTCCATGCTGAAACTCTTTGTGAGGTTGTGGTGTCTCGCGCTGACCAGTGTGCTGCTCTGGCCGTGTGCGTCGTCAGCAGAGCAGCTCACTGTTTCTGCTGACTTTGAAGGCGGATCGGTGCGCGTGCTCGAGATTGACCAGACGTTGCGCACGGTCCGGTTCACGCCGGGCGGCGATCCCGCACGCGGTTGGCCCTGCTGGTGGTACTTTCGTCTGGAAGGCATCACGCCGGGCGAAACGCTCACGCTGAAACTCAGCGGGTCCACGGCCACGGTTTCCAATGCGACGGATTCTGCACCTGGCGGGCCGTTGTCGAAGCCGCTGTCTCCGGTCTGGGCGATGCCGAAGCAGGCCACATTTTCGACCGACGGCGTCCATTGGGAGCACACTGCCAAAGGCGAACGTACAGGGGAGGAGATGGTCTATACGCTGTCGGTCGACTCGTCCCGCGCCCAAATCGCCTGGGGACCGCCCTACACGCCGCAGACAGCGGACCGGTTTGTTCAGGAAATGGCAAAGGCCTCTCCGCACGCCACGGCGCTGGAACTGTGCAAATCGCGAGAAGGCCGCAGCGTCCCGATGCTACGGGTGATGGAAGGCAAGCGGCCCGTCGAACAGCGATTCGGTGTCTGGGTTCAGGCGCGACAGCACGCCTGGGAAAGCGGCTCCAGCTGGGTGGCCCAGGGGTTCGGCGAATGGCTGCTGAGTGACGACGCCGATGCCACGTGGTTACGCCAGCATGCGGAAATCTATCTGATTCCCATCATGGACATCGACAACACGGCGACCGGCAACGGTGGCAAGGATGCCCGGCCTCACGATCACAATCGTGACTGGTCACCGCAGCCGCACTGGAACGAGATCATCGCCGCCCAGCGAAAGGTCGGCGATCTGATTGCCGCGGAGCGAATGGACGTGTTTGTCGATCTGCATAACCCGGCACCCGGCGACCCGACATTCTTTTACATCCTGCCAGCCGAGTTGCTGAAAGAACCGATGATCAGCCTGCGGGACCGGTTCATCGAGCTGGCCTACCAGCGGATCAGCCGGATCAAGCCGCTGATTCCCATGAGCAATAAACCGAAAGTCACTGGCGCCAGTTATCACCCGTTGTGGCGACAGATCAGCGCGAACTGGGTCAGTATAAATGGCAACCCGCACACCGTCAGCCTGTGCCTGGAAACCATCTGGAACTACGAAAACAGCACGACGACCGGCTACCGGTCGGTCGGGGCAGGACTCGCCGCTGCAGTCCGCGATTATCTGGTTGAACGCCCGCTGCGGACGGCGGAATAACCCGGGTGATTCGCGGGACGGCGCATTTTCAACAGAGCCGGATTCCAGGCCCCATACAAACATCAGCCCGAAGCACCGGCGAGGGAAAAGGCAAACCTTCTTCGCTGGTGCTTCGGGCTGGTTATCCATGTCGGGCCGAGTTGCAATCGGCCCCGGTCAACATCCTGTTACAGCAGGCCGTACTGAACCAGCGTCTGCCGGAGCTTTTGGGCCTCGGCATCGCCGAGCGGAGTCATCGGCAGTCGCAGGTCTCCGGTGTCACGGCCGAGCATCTGCATCGCGGCTTTCACGGGGATCGGGTTGGTAGCAAGTCCCAGCATGTCGCGGCACAGGGTAAACAGCTTGTAATGGGCGGCCTGGGCATCTGCCAACCGGCCTTCGCGGAATGCCTGCAGCAGCGTCAGCATGTCCTTCGGCACGATGTTGCCGACGACCGATACCACGCCGCTGGAGCCCAGCGACAGCAGCGGCAGGGTGAGACTGTCATCGCCGGACAGCACGGTTAAATTGCTCAGCGCCAGCACCTGCGACGCCTGGTCCATCGAGCCCGTGGCTTCCTTGATCGCGACGATGTTCGGAATCTCTGCCAGCCGGGCAATGGTTTCCGGTTCGATGTTCTTCGCCGACCGACCCGGAATGTTGTACAGAATAATCGGAATATCGACCGCTTCCGCCACTGCCTTGTAGTGCTGGTAGAAACCTTCCTGCGTCGGCTTGTTGTAGTAGGGCGACACCATCATCGCGCCGTCAGCGCCCACGCTTTTCGCGTACTTCGTCAGCTGGATGGCTTCCGAGGTGCTGTTGGAGCCGGTGCCGGCCATCACCTTGATCCGGCCGGCCGCGTGCTGACAGACGATGGCGACGACGCGCTCATGCTCTTCATGCGTCAGGGTCGGGCTTTCTCCTGTTGTTCCGACCGGACAGAGGCCGTTCGTGCCCTCGGCGATGTGCCAGTCGACCAGTTTTTTCAGCGCGGCTTCATCGACACGACCGTCCTTGAACGGCGTGACCAGCGCGACGGTCAGACCAGCGAATGCTTCACCTTTACGGGACATGATTGAGTTCTCTGAGTGAAATCGACAAACAAGGCTTTGGGACAACAGCAATCGAATGGATCATGGCCCGGTGGCAGGGTCTGCGGCCTGGCGAAGGCCTTGCCTCGCTCTGCAGTGATAACAATACAGTGGCCATCTGCCTGCGGCTTCTGCCCCCGGACTCACCGGACCAGGAGTTTACCGGTTCTTCCAGTCCACACCGGACATTTCGGCCAGGGCCAGCAACAGGGCATGGGTGCCGTTGCGGCCCCAGCCTTTGGCTTTGACGGACAGGTACAGCTGCTCTGCCAGAGCCAGACCGGGCAACGACAGGCCCATTTTCTTGCTCTCGGCGAGCGCGATCCCCATATCCTTGATGAAGTGTTCCACGAAGAAGCCGGGATCAAAATTGTTGTTCATCATTCGCGGACCCAGGTTCGACAGCGACCAGCTGCCCGCCGCGCCGGAGCCCACCGACTGCAGCACGGTCGGCAGATCGAGACCCGCCTTGTAGCCATACAGCAGGGCTTCACAAACGCCGATCATGCCGGTGGCAATCAGAATCTGGTTCACCATTTTCGTATGCTGGCCAGCGCCGGCCGGTCCCTGATGCACAATCGTCTTGCCCATCGCCGCGAACAGCGGCTGCAAGGCGTCCACGACTTCCTTGTCCCCGCCGATCATGATCGACAGGGCCGCGTTCTTCGCACCGATGTCGCCGCCGGAAACCGGGGCATCGACGCTGTAGACACCTTTTTCCTTCGCGGAGTTCGCGATTTCCACGGCGAGCGAAGGATCACTGGTGGTCATATCCACCAGAATCGCCCCGGACTTTGCTCCGGCGAGAGCGCCTTCTGTCCCCAGCAGCACTTCCCGCACATCAGCCGGAAAACCGACGATGGAGAAAATGACATCGGACTGTTCTGCGAGGGCCTTCGGCGTATCAGCCCACTTTGCCCCTTTTTCAACCAGTGCGTCCGCCTTGGCTTTCGAGCGGTTGTAGACCGTGGCGGAATAGCCCGCTGCCAGCAGATGGCCGACCATGCTGGAACCCATGACTCCGGTTCCGATCCAGCCGATGCGGGTCTTGCCTGGTTCTACGGTGGCGATGGCCATGCGTTCCGTTCCTCGCGTCAAAAATCCGGAGACAGTTTCAGGGATGATCTCCCCGCAGTATATCGTCGGCCGGAGCGACTGCCAAAGATACCGGCGAGTTTGGCGGTGAGGCTGAGTCCAGCGCAGGCCCGGCACCACTCTCCCTGCGCACACTGCGACCAGGGGCAGGGAATCTGGTATGCTGCTGTGACTTTCTCACTCGTGGATCTCCGGAGTCGCACACAGTCATGACGGCGCAACTCATTGATGGAAAACAGATTGGAATGCGAATCCGGGGCCGGATCGCCACGGAGGCCGCAGCCCTGACCGTCCGCACCGGCGTCGTGCCCCATCTGGCGGCTGTGCTGGTCGGCGATGATCCGGCCAGCGGTGTGTACGTTCGCACCAAGCACACGGCCTGTGAGAAAGCCGGCCTGCGCAGCACGACGCATCGGTTGCCGGCAGAGACTTCCGAGACGGAACTGCTCGAACTGGTGGCCCGGCTGAATGCCGACTCAACTGTGCATGGCATTCTGATCCAGTTGCCGTTGCCGGCTGCCATCGATACCACCCGGGTTCTGGATGCCGTCGACCCGCGGAAGGACGTCGATTGTTTCCATCCCGAGAACGTTGGGCGGTTGATGCAGAATCGCCCCCGCTTCCTGCCGTGTACGCCGCACGGCGTGATGCTGCTCCTGCGGGAAACCGGCATCGAAACCGCGGGTCAGCATGCAGTGGTTCTGGGCCGCAGCGAGATCGTCGGCAAGCCGATGGGCTGTCTCCTCGTGCAGAAAGGTGCGGATGCGACGGTCACCATCTGTCACAGCCGGACCCGCAATCTGGCGGACATCACCCGTTCCGCCGACATCCTGATCGCCGCCATCGGCAAACCAGAGTTCGTGACGGCGGATATGGTGCGGCCTGGAGCAGTGGTCATCGACGTGGGCGTGAATCGCGTCGGTGATAAACTGGTGGGCGACGTGGCTTTCGGACCGGTCAGCGAGATCGCGTCCTGGATCACCCCGGTTCCCGGCGGCGTCGGCCCCATGACGATTGCGATGGTGCTGCAGAACACCCTGACGGCAGCCACATTGCAGGCGGGCTGAATTCCGTCAGTGCAAGCGTCCGGGAATCAATCCGCCGATGGATTCCCCTCCCGCCAGCGTTCTGCCAGCACGGCATCCAGCAACAGCTGTCCGGCATGGTAGACCACCAGCGGGAACGTGATGAACGGGACCACGGCTGACGTGAGTTCGGGACTCGTGACGATCATGAGTCCGACCGGCAGGGTCTTCTGGCTGCCAGCGATGGCGATCGCAATCCGGTCCGCGCGGGATATGCGCAGAATCGCAGTGCCAAACCAGGCGGCCCCCATCCCCAGCAGATGCAGGGCCAGGCAACAGGCAGTCATCAACAGGACGGCGACCGGTCCCGGCCACTCCGACTGTTCGCCCAGCACGCGACCGGCATTCACGGCGGCCAGCACAATCAACAGCAGGACAAACCCCTGGGCAATCAATCCGATGGGTCCGCGATAGCGTCGTACGCAGGCGTCCGCGAACTGTGGCAGTTGTGCCATCTGGCCCAGCAGGGTCGGCAGGACCACGCACAGCGCCAGTTGCAAGATCATGGCCCGGGGATCGAACCCGACGCTGCGTCCCAGATACAGTTCCAGCCAGAACGGCGTGACGACCACGCAGGCGATGTTGGTCACGAGGGTGACCATCAGGGAGACCGCATCGTTACCACCGGCCCGACGTGTGAAGACCGAGGCAGTTGCCAGGGTGCAGGGCACGACCGCGGTCACAAACAGACCGATTTCAAAGTCCGGCAGGGTTTGTAACCGCGACAGCGGCCAGGCGAGCAGCGGAACCAGTCCCAGGTTGATCAGGCAACCGGTGATCGATGCTGCCGGCTGACGGATCGCTTCCCGGCGCCGGGACGCATCCAGACTGAACGCCATCAGGAACAGGACGATCGCCGTCGTCATGGCCGGTTGGACGCATGACAGAAAGAATCGGACGGCTGCGGGCGGTCCGGAATGGCCGAACAGCCCGCCGAGCGTCAGGCAAAGGACCAGCATCCACAGGAACCACGACTTCCGGAAGTGCTGCGCGAGTCGTGAAGGCATCAAGGGACCAGATTCGTGAAAATTGCCATCGGAGAGAATCGCGAAACCTCAAGCGTGGGTTGTTGCGGCACGAGATGATTTTACGGGTCGAGCAGGTCCGGGTTCCACATGCGGCTGCCTTCAGCGATTTTCGGGATTTCACCGGATTTCGGCAGTGTGGTGGCGATGGCAGCTTTCAGTTGCTGCGACAGCTGTTCCCGGGTTCCGGCATGTTCCGGCTGGTCGGCCAGGTTCGTGAGTTCTCGCGGATCGTGGTCGTGATCGTAGAGTTCCCTGCCGCGCTCGCCAGTCTCGCCCCATTCTGTATAGCGCCAGCGCGGGGTTCGCAGGCTGTAGCCGGTGAACGGACCGCCGGAATTGCGGCCGCCGCCCCGATTCACCTGAGTCAAGGCCCAGCCGCGACCGGTGACCGTATGATCCTTCAGCATCGGCACGAGGCTTTGTCCCTGCAGGTTCGCGGGCGGTTTCGTGCCCGTCAGCGCCAGCATGGTTGGGACGACGTCGACCAGTCCCACGGGAGCATCGACAACTTTTCCGGGTTGAGAGATTCCGGGAGCTGCGATGATCAGCGGCACGCGGGCACTCTCTTCAAAGACGCTCATCTTCTGCCACAGGCCATGCTCACCCAGGTGATATCCGTGATCACTGGTGAAGACGACGATCGTGTTGTCTGCCAGGCCATTCTGTTCGAGTGCCGCCAGCACGCGACCGACCTGGGCGTCCATGAAGCTGATGCTCGCGTAATACGCCTGGACACATTCCCGGCGGAGTTCGTCGGTCAGGTCATCCTGTTCCTTTTTGTAACTGGCGAGCCCCGGAGCAGGAATATCCTGCTGGTCCTCGGCGATGCCGGTCACCACGGGCATTTTTGTGACGTCGTAACGTTCAAAATAGGGTTTCGGCGACGTGTACGGCGTGTGCGGCCGGAAGAAGCCGACTGCCAGAAAGAACGGGCGGTCCCGCTTCTTCGCCATCCGTTCCAGCACCCAGACGGCGTCGTCGGCCATCATCCCGTCCGTGTGATACTGGTCGGCTTGCGGAGACGCGTACCAGCTCAACGTGCCCCCGTATTGGCCTTTCCGCAGCGTGAATGTCTGCGGTAACTCCTGCAGCCGATCGCAGCCGGCGGGATTCAGCTCCAGTTCCCAGGAAGCAGGATCGTCATGCCCGTTCGTACCTTCGCCGAGCGGCACGTTGTAGTGATACAGCTTGCCGATCCGCCCTGCAAAGTAACCATCGATGCGCAGGGCCTGAGAGAGACTGAGCTGATGCGGAATCGTCTGCCGGAACAGCGTGCCATTCGTCACGATCCCGGTGGAATTGGGATACAGCCCGGTCAGCAACGAATTCCGGCTGGGACCGCACAGCGGATACTGACAATAGGCCTTGTTAAATCGGGTGCCCCGCGCCGCCAGCTGGTCAATGTTCGGCGACTGCACCTGCGAATCACCATAACAGCCCAGCCGGTTATTGAGATCGTCCGCCATCAGAAACAGGATGTTGGGCCGATCGGCCGCCCGTGCCGTCAAACCCGCCAGGAAAAAACAGATCCCGCTGCAGACGAAGGTGCGGCTGAACATGAGCGAACTCCACTGCGGAAAGAGACTGCTGTCCGGGGAAGAAGTGAGAGTATGACCACTCTCGCGAACAGATTCGATGGACGCTCTCTGGCTCCAGGACATCGCAGCTGTCGAGCAGATGGCCGCGTTCGTTTCATCAGCATCCCCGCTGACTTATCCGGCATCCTACCTATCCTTGGGAGCATTTTGCAGACGGGCGACAAAAGATGACAAGGACTACAAACCCAGTCAACACATTGCCTTACGCTCCAGCGATTTTTATGCGATTTCGCTGGAACGGAAAATGCTGCATCGCAAGTTGCCTGCCTTTACTCCCCGCATATTCCTTCCCGATTTTGCCCGCAAGGCGGAGTTGTTCATGTCGTTGGCTGCTGTTTCTCGCCCGCCGGTTTCCGGGCGTGCCCGCTCTGGCTTTACCCTGATTGAACTCCTCGTGGTGATCGCCATCATTGCGATCCTGATTGCGCTGCTGCTGCCCGCAGTTCAGCAGGCACGGGAAGCCGCCCGGCGAACCCAGTGCAAAAACCACCTGAAGCAAATCGGGCTGGCCATGCATAACTACCATGATATTCACAATTCGTTTCCGATCGGCAGCCGTTACTACAACAGTAATTGGCGTGCTTCGATTCTGCCGCAACTGGATCAGGCACCTGCTTTTGCCATGCTGGATTTCTCCCGGACCATGTGGAGCGGCGCTTCAGCGACCAACTGCTACGCATCCAACCCGATCCTGCAAACCCTGCGGGTTCCTGCCTATAACTGTCCGTCCAGCACCCTGCCTGTGTCGTCCATAAACAATACGTCCAACAACCCCTGTGATGGTCAGGCGATGGACTACATCGCGATCGCTGGCGCGTATGTCGATCCGACGGGCAACACCACCAGCTATTGCAGTCAGTTGACCAACCAGCAGAGCTATATTTGCAATAACGGGATGTTCGCTCCGAACGAAGTCTTCCGCCTTCGTGATTGCACCGATGGCAGTACGAATACCATGCTGGTCGGCGAACAGTCCGGACGTGTGGCCGGCAGCGATTTCCGCTCGGCCTATTATGGTGGCTGGAGCGGTTTCACCCGTCCGGAGCGCGCTCCGGCAATTACCAGCGCGCTGGATACGTACGGCACAGGTATCACCACCATCCGCGATGGCAACAAGATCAACCATCAGACGGCTAACCCGCCTGGGGGTAACACCGTCTACCGTGGCAACACCGTCCTGAACTCCTTTCACACCGGAGGCATTCACATCGTGCTGGCCGATGGTTCGATCCGTTTTCTGTCGGACAACGTGGATTTCGCCACGTTCAAGCTGTTGGCAGTGCGCAATGATGCCCAGGTGGTCGGCGAATTCTGAGTCTTCGCCTTCCCTGGTTCCGGGGAACCACGATCATGAGTCCCCCTCCGGGACCTCTGTTTTCTCACGCCGGTTTAGTTGCTGAGGTTGCTCACCGTGTTGTCTGGCCGATTGTGCACAGTCGCTGTCGTGAATTCGTTGCTGGTTTTCAGTCTCTCCGGTTGTGGGTCGTCGGGTGGTCGCCCGACAGTTCCAGCGGCTGAGCAAATCACCGCCCATGTGGTTTACGGAGACCAACCGGTCGGCGAAGGATCAGTCAATCTGGTGATGGATGGCACCGGGAACAGTGCCTTCGGCGATCTGGATGCAAACGGAAGCGTCACGCTGACGAATGTGCCGCTCGGCAGCTATACCGTCATCGTGATGCCGCCCGCCGAGAAAGATCCGGACCCGGAAAATCCGATGCCGGTCAAAACCTACAGCAACATCCCGCCGAAGTTCCGCAGCCAGACCTCCAGTCCGTTGAAAGCTGAAGTCACTGCCGAAACGAAAACGCTGGAATTCAACCTGAAGCAATGACCGGTTTCTGCTCGGCGCGGAAGGCGTGAAGTCCGCTGCAGGCTGCGATTACTGCGGCCACTGGTACGCTTTCAGGGCGTTCTCGCGGAAGAATTTTCGCTGGACGTCGACCGGCTTTCCCTGCACGTAGGTCTGTACGATCTTCTGCACCGTCGGCAAGTCTGCGTAGCGGGCGCTGACGGGCCAGTTGCTGCCGTAGATCACGCGGTCGTCGCCGAATGGTTCCCATACGGCATCCAGGATGGGCCGATAATACGCGGGATCGGCCGGGGCCTCGCGTCCGCCCTGGGCTGCACCTTCCACGAGGGCAGAGACTTTCAGGAAGACGTTCCTGTGCCCGGCGGCTGTGGTCAGATCGCGTTGCCAGTCAGCGGGAATGTTCGGGCCATCGATCCGCACATTCGCCAGATGATTGATGACGATCCGCAGGTCGGGGAGCGATTTCGCGAGCCGATCGACCAGCGGCAGGAGGGTGGGGCCGCCGTTGACGTCCAGTTCCAGATTCGCCGCCTGCAGCCGTTTCAGATCCGTGAGGAATTCCGGCTGGTCGAGTCCGTCCTTGAGTGGTCCCATATTGACCCGGATTCCGCGGAACTTCGGCTGCCTGGCGAACCGGTCAAAGTGATCGCGGAAGGCTTCACTGCCAGGGGCGAGGTTCCCCACGAGACCGAGCAGATACGGATTGTCTCTGGCGAGATCCAGCACCCACTGGTTGTCCTCCACCCAGGGACTGGCTTCCACCACGACGGTGCCCGCTACGCCCAGCGGTTCCGCGATCTCGCGGTAGTCAGCCGGCAGCACGGTCCGATACAGCACCGCATCATTTTTGCTCGGCCAGGGGACGCCTTCGGGCCGCGAGGGATCGTAGAAATGTGTATGGGTATCGACAATCGGTATCACGGGAGCCGCCTGAACGACTTTCGGAGGGACTGCGACGGTGAGCAGACTTCCCGCCGCGAGGGCGAGGGCTTCACGACGATTGAGTTGCGGGCCGACCGGGAAAGCGGAATCGTTCATGGGTGTCTCCTGAGGGGCGCGGGGCGGGATTGATCATAGAGACGTTGATGGATTTGTTCACGGGTGGGAGAAATCGCGAAACCGCCAGCGGGGGATATCGAGAATGGAGGCGATTAATACTGCAGAGGGTTTGCAGAGGGGGGTGAGGTCGAACCTTGCGGGATTTCGGCTGTCCGGATTCCGGGGATTGTTGCTCCGGGTGGCGGGAGCATCTATTGTGGCAATCCTCTGATGGCTCATTGCCGATGGTCGCAGGATTTCCATGATCTTCGTGCTCGATAACTACGATTCGTTCACTTACAACCTCGTTCAGCGGTTCGGCGAGATCGACCGCGAGCTGGAAGTGGTTGTCGAGCGGAATGATCAGACCTCCCTGGACGCCATCGCGGCTCTCAAGCCGGCCGCGATCGTGATTTCTCCCGGTCCCTGCACGCCGCACGAAGCCGGCATTTCGATGGACGTGATCCGCCGCTTCGGTCCGGAGATCCCGACGCTGGGCGTCTGCCTCGGGCATCAATCGATCGCCGAAGTCTATAACAGTCCGGTCGTTCGGGCAGAACGCCTGATGCACGGCAAGGTGTCGCAGGTCCATCATGACGGGAAAGGGGTGTTCGCCGGGATGCCAAACCCGTTCACAGCAACCCGTTATCACAGCCTGTGTGTTCGTGAACAGGACGTCGGACCGGAGCTGGAAATCACTGCCTGGTGCGATTACCCCGGCCACGGCCGCGAGATCATGGGCCTGCGTCATCGTCAGTACCCGATCCACGGCGTTCAGTTCCACCCCGAGAGTTTCCTCACGCAGAACGGCATCGATCTGCTGAAAAATTTCCTCGAGCTCGCGGGTGTGCTGTAGCGAAGTGGACAGGAGTTGGTGGGTAGTGGATAGCCAGACAGGAATCTGTAGACCTGTTTTCTGGCTACGAACTCATCCGTACCCACTACCCTCCCCCCACCGGCAGATTCTGCCGGATCGGCCTTGATCGAATGGCCTGATCTGATGTATTCACCCGCCGGTCGGAACGGATCTCCGTGCGCTGTATTCGACAGGTGGGGCGTATGCGAGGGATTCGGGGAGCGTTGTGCGACTGTGTTCGGGCCCTGGTGCTGACCGGGTGTCTGACCGGTTCGCTGTTCGCGCAACCGCCGCAGTTTCCGTCATCCCGGCCTGCAGCTTCGACCACAGTCCCCGCGGAACTGAGCCGGACTGCGGGAGACTCACCCGAGGCCGGCAGTCAACGGTTGCTCCCCGCACGCCAGTCCGTGGCGAGTGGAAAACGCTCGAAAACCACGCAACCGTCAGCCATGCCGCTCTGGGGCACCGTGATCGGGCTCGGGATGCTGGCCTGCGGACTGATCGTCGCCCTGAAATGGATTCGCCGGCACGGTCCAGCCGTCATGCGGGCCTTGCCGAATGAGGCAGTGGAACCGCTCGGCCAGCGAGTCCTCAGTCGTGGCGTCGCGGTACACCTGGTCCGTTGCGGCAACCGGATGCTGATCCTCGGCGTCGGTCCGGACGGCGTGCGGACGCTGTCGGAAATCACGGATCCGGTCGAAGTCGATCTGCTGGCCGGTGCCTGCCGCAGACGGGATGAGTCCGCCAGCGGTCTGGCCGGTTTCAGCCAGATGCTGCAGCGTTCCCAAAGAACTCCCTCGTCTGCTGCCCGGGACAGCCGTGGTTCCTCTGCCATTTTTCCCTCACGGATGGGGGAGGTGGACGGTGTGTAGTCCGCTCATCAAGCAAAACAGGGTGCCGGGGTCAGCAGCGCAGCGAATGGCCCCGCCGATCGCTCCCTGCCGCGTCGAATCCGGGCCTTCGCAAAGCCTCAGACCCGGCCACCCAACCGCAAAATTTCGTGGCAGAGCCAGTGGCACCCTGCGGTTACTGCTGGGGCTGATCCTGATTCTGTCCGCAGGCTCGTGGTCTGCCGTCGAAGGTCAAATGACACCCCGCAGTCTGCCGAACCAGCCTGCGGTGCGGACCGCGAACGGTCTGGAAGTGCGACCGGCTGTGAACCAACCCCCCGTGCCGCTGCCGTTCGCCGGGCAGAATCCGCCAGAAGCCGGGTTGATGCCGCCGCTGGGGATTGACGTCGAGCAGATGACGTCGCCACAGGGTTTGACGGCTTCGCTGAAGATCATGCTGCTGCTGACGGTGCTGACCCTGGCCCCGTCGATCCTGATCATGACTACCTGCTTCATCCGGTTCATTATCGTGATGGGTTTGCTGCGGCAGGCATTGGGAACGCAGCAGTTGCCGCCGAATCAGGTGATCGTCTCGCTGTGTTTGTTTCTGACGCTGATGGTGATGGCGCCCGTCTGGCAGGAGTCGTACGAACAGGGCGTGCGACCTTACACCAATCCTGAGGGCGGTGTGCCGGCGATCTCTGAAATGGAAGCCTTCAACCGGGCGATGCTACCGATTCGCCGGTTTCTGATCGATCAACTCGACCGGGCCGACAATGGCGACGCTGTCTGGATGTTCCTCGATTTTCAGCGACCGGCCGCCGGCACTTCGGCCGCCCGCGATTACGTCGAGCCGCAAACGTATGACGAAGTGCCGCTGACCGTGCTGGTGCCGGCCTACATGCTCAGCGAGATGAAGACCGCGTTCCTGATCGGCTTCCAGATTTACCTGCCGTTCCTGGTGATCGACCTGGTGATCTCTGCCCTGCTGATCAGCATGGGCATGATGATGCTGCCCCCGGTGCTGATCACGCTGCCGATCAAGCTGCTGATGTTCGTCCTGATCGACGGCTGGTTCCTCACCGTCGGCATGCTGCTCGAAAGCGTGCGACCGATGACGGGCTAAAGGTGAAAGACGGAAGGCTGAAGGTTGAAGGCTGAGGGACAGAAAAGACATTGATCCACGTTGTCTTTTATCTATCCCTTAGCCCTCAGCCTTTAACCTTTCACCCTTTGACAACAATTTATGAATACAGAACTCGCGATTGAGATGTGTCAGCGGGCGGTGATGGTGTCCCTGTTGCTGGGGTTGCCGGCGCTGGGGGCTGCGCTGATTGTCGGGTTGATCATCAGTCTGGGGCAGGCGGTGACGCAGTTGCAGGACCAGACGCTCAGTTTCGTTCCCAAGGTCGTGGCGATGGTCGCGGTCACCCTGCTCACACTGCCGTGGACGCTGCATCTGTTAGCGGAGTACGCGACGGAAGTGATTCAGAACATCCCGCGGAATTTGTGAAGGGGGGATACGAGTCTGGAGTCTAGAGACCAGAGACGAGAGCCGAACAGAAATTCGCAGAGCGATTTCACGATTTTGTCCGGCTCTTGACTTTAGACTCTAGTCTCTGGACTCATGAGCCATGGACTGGCTGTCTTCATTGACGTTGCCCGAGCATGTCGCTCCCTGGATGCTGCAGGGGCTGGTGGATCGTGCGCTCGATGACTTTGCCCGGTTCCTGCTGGTGCTGATTCGTCTGAGCGGGCTGATGATTCTGGGGCCGGTCTTCGGGCAGTCGACGGTCCCCATGAATGTGCGGGCCCTGTTGACGCTGGGGCTGACGCTGATTATCGCGCCGGCGTTGCCGCACCAGATCGATCGCGGGTTCGACCGGCTGGATCTCAATGGCGACCAACTGCTGACACTCGACGAATTGCCGCCCACGATGGAGCCGCGGCTGGCGGCGGTCGAGCAGGTCGTGCATCTGAGAGCTGATCATGCAGTGACGCGGGAGGATTACCGGCTCTGGTCGCAACCGCGGATGCCGCAGAACCTGCTGGGGTTCGGACTGCTGGCGGCCGGCGAACTCTCGCTCGGATTGCTGCTGGGTCTGGGCGTGACCATCATTCTGTCGGGCCTGCAACTGGCAGGGCAGATTGTCGACCAGCAGGCCGGATTCAGTCTGGGTGAGATCATCAACCCCGATTTTGATTCCACAGGCTCGGTCTCGGGGCAAGCGCTCTCCTATCTGGGAATGACGCTGTTTGTGGTGCTGGAACCGCTCGGCGGTCATCTGACTATGTTACGGATGCTGGTCCAGACGTTTGAAACCCTGCCGATTGGCGAGGCCCTGCTGGCGAAGTCTGCCGTGGAACTGGTCGGCGGACTGGTGCAGGAGTCGCTGATTCTCGGCATTCGGGTCGCAGCACCGATGATCGTGATGATGACACTGATCGATCTGATCCTGGGCTTTCTGGGACATTCGGTTCCTCAGGTAAATGTGCAGGCGGTCGGCTTCGCGACCCGGGCCAGCCTGTGCGTGTTGATCCTGGTGTTTCTGTTCTCGGGAATTCCCGACATTCTGATGAGCATGCTGCCCCGGGCGCTGGGAGAGCTGCAAGACGCCTTGATGTTCGCGCCGCGCACCCCGTGACTCAGATGATTCACGTGACGACGCACTTCACTGCAAGTCATTCCTGGACAGGCCACCCGGGAAACTGATCCCAAAGCATGCTGCGAACACTAGCCCGAAGCGCAAGCGAGGACATAGTCAGGACATCCTCGCTTGCGCTTCGGGCTAGTGAATAATGCGGAGTAAGCGCTGCAGGCTGGTTGTACAAAACCGGCTGTGCCAGCGGAAATCCGCCGGTCACTGCCCACTTGAGTCAAAATCGACCCGGAAACTGATTTTGACAGGGATTGTTCAAGCGACTACAGTCCGCCGTCGCGCCGCTGTCAGGGAAGGCACGGGTGACAGCCGCTGAAAACCTTGTTTTTCCGCGGGAATTCGTTTGCCTGGTCCAGGGAAGGCCCTCGTGACAACCCCCCGCCATGTCCTGGTGATAGATGATCTCAACGAGACCGCTACGGTCTTGCAGGCGATCCTTGAGCCGCGAGGCGCGGTCGTCGAACGGACCCGCACCCGTCAGCTCTCCCAGGATTGGGCAGAACGCCAGGAACCGGATGTGGTTGTGGTGGATCTGGATGAATCCGCAGACCTCGCGCAGTCGAATGCCCCGGTCTGGGACAAAACGCCGCAAGTCGTGATTTCATCAGCCCGCGTCATGGTGGACGATTCCACCACCCGGTTTCTTCAGAAGCCGTTTCAGTTTCCGGAACTGCTGCGTGCCGTGGAAGACCTGCTGGCAGTCCGCACCCCGGCCTGAACGAGCGAAGACCAGGCCACGAAATGGCAATCGTCTTTCGCTCACGAAGGCTGCAGGATGCAGCCAGAATTGTCATCCGGCGACGTGCTGGCACGCAGGCGTAACTTCGTCAGTCAATGTCTCGTGTCCCGCGAGATCACTCCGGCAACAGGTGCGGATTCCAGACGACTTCCCACAGGTGCTGGTCCGGATCGCGAAAATATCCGGCGTAGCCACCCCAGAAGGTGTCGCCCGCCGGCTTGATGATTGTCGCACCTGCCCGCTTCGCCTCGGCAAGAGTGTGTCGACCTCGTCTCGCGTACGGACGTTGTGACCCAGCGAGAAGTCGGTAGGCCCGAGAGACTGGGCCGTCGTGGTTAGAGTCCCTGCCCCAAGACCGGCATCTTTCGCGAGGCTGCGACGCGGGAAGAGTGCCAGTTTCAAGCGTGGCTGCAGATCGAAAAATGCGACCGCGCCGTCTGCGAACTCCTGGCCGACAATCCCCTCGGTCGGCCAGCCCAGACCATCCCGATAAAATTCGACAGCTCGTTCCAGATCGTCCACGCCCAGCGTAAGGACCGACAATCGCGGCTGCATGCGTTTCTCCTGAACCCGGACACTTGCCGTCGCTCACAAGGAAAGTATGTATGATGCTGCCGGGTGTCCGGTTCATCAACTACGCATCGATGATGCACGCTTTTCCGTTACCTGCTGAATCAGGCCTGAGCATGCAGATCCGATCTTACCAGGCGTCGGACGAACCCGCAGTGATCGACTTGTGGGTCCGTTGCGGACTCACACGGCCCTGGAACGATCCCCGGCTGGACATCCAGCGCAAACTCACGGTGCAAGCGGAGTGGTTTCTGGTCGGGGTCGTGGATCAACAGCTCGTGGCGACGGTGATGGCTGGCTATGACGGGCACCGGGGCTGGATCAACTATCTGGCGGTCGATCCCCGGGAGCAGCGCTGCGGCTATGGCCGGGCGATCATGGAAGCCGCCGAGAACCGTTTGCGCGCGGCCGGCTGCCCGAAGATCAACCTGCAGATTCGCCGGGACAATCTGCAGGCCATCGCGTTCTACGAGCAGATCGGCTTCAAGGAAGATGACGTGGTCAGCTTTGGCAAACGGTTGATCGTCGACCAGCCGCCGGCTTCCTGATCCGTCGCTGATCTGCGACCTGCGCAGCGGCGGCTTACTCCACCACCTCGGGCAATGGCGCCACCAGCCTGCGTTTCGATTTCGCCGGTCCGGTATCCGCTTTGGAACCGGCTTTGGAAAAACGCCCCTGCAGCTTGAAGGTGGCCTCGACCGACCGGACGGCGGCCAGCATGACGATCACCGCCAGCAGGATATTGAAACCGCCAGTGCCGGTGCCGAATCCGAGCAGATTCGCGGCTGTAATGCCGACCACCAGTGAGGCGAATACCACTGCCAGGCAGGCCGCAATCCGGCTGCGCTGCTCGCGAATGAAATACCCGAGCAGACCATACACGGCCGCATCGCCCAGGCGCGACAGGTCATCCACGGCCACCAGCGTCAGCACCATCGCAATCACGGCATTCAGGGCGGCGACGACGTAGAAGGCGTTGCCGCAGTCTTTCACCATCTGCAAGGCGGCCTTGCGACTGTCGATGCGCCCGGTGAGCCCTGGTGATTTTCCGGCCATAAGAAGCAACCCTGGAGTGCAGGACTTCGCCCCCGCAGGAACGAAATCGGAACATGCCAGGCACTATAAGTTCCGAAGTCGATCAGGACACCTGTCGAATCGATGAGATTTCCATGAAGGCCCGGCAAACGCAGGCCCCGTCGTGATCAGTCTCCATCGCTGTGATCAGTCGCCATCGGTCAGGTTGCCGATCATGGTCTGATCGTGAGGGCTGGCCTTGCCGACTTTCGGCGTCGGTTCGCCACGCTCATATTTTCGCCACCAGACTTCTGCCTGGTCGACGGTCCAGCTGGACCAGGCGGAACAGCGTTCCAGCCGCTGCGCCAGTTCGCGCGCGGTCTGGGGACGCCGGGCCGGCGACTTCTCCAGGCAGCTCATCAGGGCATGTTCCAGTTCCAGAGACACCGGCTTGCCCAGCCGCTCTGAAGGCGGCACGGGAAGCGATCGCAAATGGTGCTGGCAGAGCTCCACCAAGGTTTCGGCATGGAACACCGGCTTGCCGGTCAGCAGGAAGTAACCCACTGCTCCCACCGCGTACAAGTCGCTGCGGGCGTCGATCAGGTCCGGAGTCTGGATTGCTTCGGGTGACAGATACAGCGGGGTGCCCGTCAGCGAGTTGGATTGCGTCAGTCCGGCCTGCTTGCGTTGATCGACCGCCTTCGCAAGACCGAAATCCAGCACCTTGACGAAGTCCGGTTCGCCGCCCCAGCGATTCAGCATGATGTTGGCAGGCTTGATGTCCCGATGCACCAGCCCGGCGAGATGGGCTTCGTACAACGAACTGCACACCTGGTGCAGAATCCGGATCACGCGGCCTTCCGGCTGGGCTCCGTCCCGTTCGACCAGCGCTTCCAGGTCGATCCCCGTCAGGTACTCCATCGCATAATAAAACACGCCTTCCGGAGTCCGGCCGTAGTCGTAGATCATCACTGTATTGGGATTGTTCAGCTGGCAGGTGAGCTGCACCTCGCGCTCGAAGCGCTGGATGGAGTCGTCATTCGTGCGATCCGCATGCAGCATCTTGATGGCTGTGGGACGGCGCAACATGGCGTGTCGGCCACGGTAGACCACGCCCATCGCCCCGGAGCCGAGTTTGTCTTCCAGCTGATATTGCCCCAGTTGTTTGGCCTCAATGGCGGCTTCGCGGGCAGCGCGATTCGCCCGGGCCACGATGACTGTGAAGATGAAGATCGCCACCGCAGAAATTCCCAGCAGGGCGTACATGCTCCAGACGG
>VFQN01000846.1_pt1 | contig 47530 bp, 49 predicted proteins | sample 3512371 | NCBI WGS metagenome assembly VFQN01 (sample SAMN10412370, study PRJNA504923) | tailings metagenome | isolation source: Replicate 2 from Balatoc abandoned mine | place: Philippines: Itogon, Benguet | collected 2017-08-28
CTGACGGCCAACTGGCAGACGACTACCCAGCCCCCAATGTCATTCGCACCATCGGCCGGACCGCCCGCGATAGCGGTGCAGCCGCCGGGTCTCAGTGCGCCAATGGCGCCGTCCATACAGATGCTGCCGCCGGCGCCGCCGACCGAGCGCAATCCCTGCCTCACCAAATGGGGCTCGCCGCGCCTCGATGCGCCCGCCGACTGCGCGCCACGCGGACCCCGCGCGGAGCGCGTACTGCCCGGACGCGCGGAGCGCGCACTGCCCAGACACGCGGAGCGCGCACTGCCGAAACTCGGCATCTACAAGATCGGTAAGCCCTACACCGTTGCCGGCAAGACATACGTTCCCGCCGAGGATCCCAACTACGAAGAGACGGGCGTCGCCTCGTGGTATGGCGACGGCTTCCACGGCGGGCCGACCGCGAACGGCGAAGTCTATGACATGCACCAGCTCACGGCGGCGCATAAGACGCTGCCGATGCCGTCGTACGCCTACGTCCACAACCCCGTGAACGGCCGCACGATCATGGTACGTATCAACAACCGCGGGCCGTTCAAGGGAGATCGTATCATCGACCTCTCCTGGGAGGCGGCGCGTCTCCTCGACTTCAAGCATCGAGGGCTGGCGAACGTGCGCGTCACCTATGCGGGACGCGCGCCGCTGGACGGAAATGATAGCGCCGAACGTGCGTTTCTGGCGCAGCAGGCATGGTACAAGCCCGAGATCATGGTCGGTTCGCGCTGAGCACGACGCTGCCGGTAGGCATTAGACTTTAGGATTAGGTGGCAGCACGTTGCAAAGCGCGGCTGCCATTCGTGCTGAGCCGATAGCCGCCGCTCCGACGCGTCGCGATCGCGTGGCCCGGGGCTTGCAGAGACCTTGGCGGCTGGCTGGTTCAGATCGATGTAACCGGTTTTGCTTGCGCCCTTTGGCGGCCTTTGCCAATCATGAGGCCGCACGCCCGGGGGCGCGAGGATGAGAGACGCAGCAGGTACGAGCGTCCGGACCTATGGAGGCGTTGAGAAGCGATGATCGGTCTGGTCATCATCACGCACGCGGGCCTCGCGGCTGAGTTCAAGGCAGCGCTGGAACACGTCGTCGGGCCGCAGCAGCAGCTCGAGACTCTGTCGATAGGCCCCGACGACGACATCGAGCAGCGTCGCAAGCAGCTCATCGAGGCCGTACGTCGCGCCGACAGCGGTGCAGGCGTGGTGGTGCTTACGGACATGTTCGGCGGCACGCCATCCAACATGGCCATATCGGTGATGGAGGAAACCGGTGCCGAGGTCATCGCTGGGGTCAATCTGCCGATGCTGATCAAGCTCGCCGGCGTGCGCAAGGACCGGTCGCTCGTCGAGGCCGTCGATCTCGCAAAGGAAGCCGGGCGGAAGTACATTTCCGTTGCCAGTCAGGTGCTTTCGGGTACGACCTGAGGCTCTTCGGATGCTAGTGTCCCATTTCCGAAGTTCGCCACACCCCGGGGGCAGTTGCCGTGACGAACGCTAAGTCGCACCGCGCCGAGGTTCTAATCCGGAACAAGAAGGGCCTCCACGCGCGCGCCTCGGCCAAGTTCGTCAAATGCGCCGAGGCATACAATGCCGCGATCCGCGTTTCGCGCGACGGCCAGACGGTTGGCGGCACGTCGATCATGGGCCTGCTGACCTTGGCTGCGAGCCAGGGGACGACGATCGTCATCGTCGCCGAGGGCGCGGACGCACGCGAGGCGCTGCTGGCGCTGGTGGCGCTGGTCAAGGATGGGTTCGGCGAAGAGGACTGACCGCTTCGCAGCGGAACTGTCGCCAACGACAAGGCAGCCGCGGCCTGGGAACGAATGAGACGGCGCCGCCGTTCGATTGGTACTGGCGCCGCTTCCGTGTGCAATTCGGCGGGGATTTGCGAATATTTGCGGCAACGCGGATCGTTGCAAACTGGTCTGTCACTCGCGCGACACAGGCGCTTCGAAAGCATTTGTGCTGTTGGAAACAACGGGCGCAGCCCGCCGAATCGGGCACCATCAAGATTACAAATTTGCAACTGGCAAACAGCGCGGTTGCGAGGCATTTTGATGTGATGAATGGCGTAAGATCGCAGTGTTCCACGCGCAGATCAGCGGCGGGGTCGTCGACTGGTAGAAGTCCACGTACGTGCGCAGCCCGTCATCATATTGGCCTTGTTGCGTTTTCAGTCGAGTTGGGCCGAACCGCCGTCGCATCGAAGAGACGGTTTTGCTCCAAGCGCGGCGTAAGCGCCACTTGTGCCGGTTTTGCAATGCGGTATCGTTATGCTGCGATGCAAAGTCGACAAAATGGAGCGTAGTGGGGAGCTGAAATAGCTACACGCGCCGGAAAAATACCAAGGCAGAGGTGGGCCGCCGCCGCACGATGGGATGAATTGGCCCATACTTCGCTTTGTAAGCGAATTGCCTGAGCCGCGATGATCCCTCGAGAACGACGGATCACAGATCAGGTACCCGTTGGGCTCTAAACACCGTAGGGCAGAACAATGGCGACGCGCAGCGAGATCTTCGACCTCTATGCTCAGAGCTACGACCGGCAGAAGCAGGTCGTGATGTCTCTGAAGGACTACCTCGAGGGGTGCCGCAAGGATCCCTCGATGTACGCCACGGCCGCCGAGCGCATGCTCAAGGCCATCGGCGAACCGACGGTGGTCAACACCGCCGATGATGCGCGCCTTGGCCGCATCTACATGAACCGGACGATGAAGGTCTATCCGGCCTTCAAGGATTTCTACGGTCTCGAGGAAACGATCGAGCGCATCGTCGGCTACTTCCGCCACGCCGCGCAGGGCCTCGAGGAACGAAAGCAGATCCTTTATCTGCTCGGGCCCGTCGGCGGCGGAAAGTCCTCGCTCGCGGAGCGGCTCAAGGACCTCATGGAGGTCTGCCCGATCTACGTGCTCAAGGCCGGCAACGAGATCAGTCCGGTGTTCGAGAGCCCGCTCGGTCTCTTCGATCCGCCGACGATGGGACCTCATCTCGAAGACAAGTACAAGATCCCCGCGCGCGTGCTCAACGGCTTCATCTCGCCGTGGGCCGTGAAGCGTCTCGACGAGTTCGGCGGCGACATCTCGAAGTTCACCGTCGTCAAGCTCTATCCCTCGAAGCTGCGCCAGATCTGCATCGCCAAGACCGAGCCCGGTGACGAAAACAACCAGGACATTTCGGCGCTGGTCGGCAAGGTCGACATCCGCAAGCTCGAGCACTTTGGCCAGAACGACGCCGATGCCTACTCCTACTCGGGCGGCCTCAACCGCACGACGCAGGGCCTGCTCGAGTTCGTCGAGATGTTCAAGGCGCCTCTGAAGATGCTGCATCCGTTGCTCACGGCGACGCAGGATCGCACCTACGTCGGCACCGAGAACGTCGGCGCGATGCCCTACCAGGGCACGATCATCGCGCACTCTAACGAGAGCGAGTGGCAGAGCTTCCGTGCGAACCGCACGAACGAGGCCTTCCTCGACCGTATCTGCGTGATCACGGTGCCGTACTGCCTGCGCGTGACGGAGGAGAAGAAGATCTACGAGAAGTTGCTCAACGCGAGCGAGCTTTCCCAGGCACCGTGCGCACCCGGCACGTTAGAGATGCTGGCGCAGTTCTCGGTCCTGAGCCGTCTCAAGGAGCACGAGAACTCGCAGCTCTTCTCCAAGATGCGCGTTTACGACGGCGAGAGCCTCAAGGATACCGATCCGCACGCGCGCACCATGCAGGAGTATCGCGACGCGGCCGGCGTCACCGAGGGCATGGACGGCGCCTCGACGCGCTTCGCCTACAAGATCCTGTCGGAGACGTTCAACTACGACAGCCACGAGATCAGCGCCGATCCCGTGCATCTGATGTTCGTCCTCGAGCAGGCGATCAAGCGCGACCAGATGCCCGAGGAGCAAGAGACGCGCTTCCTCGAGTTCATCAAGGAGGAGCTGTCGCCGCGCTACGCGGAGTTCATCGGCAACGAGATCCAGAAGGCGTACCTCGAGTCCTACAACGACTACGGCCAGAACCTGTTCGACCGGTATGTCGCCTACGCCGATGCGTGGATCGAGGACCACGACTTCAAGGACAGCGACACCGGTCAGCTCATGAGCCGCGAGCTGCTCGATCAGGAGTTGTCCAAGATCGAGAAGCCGGCGGGCATCGCCAACCCGAAGGATTTCCGCTACGAGGTGGTCAAGTTCTCGCTGCGTGCTCGCGCACGCAATGGCGGCAAGAATCCGGATTGGACGAGCTACGAGAAGATCCGCGACGTCATCGAGCGGCGCATGTTCAGCCAGGTCGAGGATCTGCTCCCCGTGATCAGCTTCGGCGCCAAGAAGGACAGCGACGCCGAGAAGAAGCACCATGAGTTCGTAGACCGCATGGTCTCGCGGGGCTATACGCCGCGGCAGGTGCGCCGTCTCGTCGAATGGTACATGCGGGTGAAGAAGTCGAGCTAGTTCGCATGGAGTCGGCTTGGGGGACGTGAATGAACATTATCGATCGTCGGCTCAACCCCAAGTCGAAGTCGCTCGGCAACCGGCAACGCTTCGTGCGCCGGGCGAAGGCGGACATCCGCGAGGCGGTCAAGGACGCGCTGAAAAAGCGCAAGGTGACCGAGGTCGAGGGCTCCGAGAAGATCACGATCCGCTCGAAGAGCGTGCGTGAGCCCTCGTTCTCCCACAGCCGTGACTCCGGCAACCGCGATATGGTGCTGCCGGGGAACAAGGACTACAAGGTCGGCGACCTCATTCCGAAGCCGCAGGGCGGCGGTGGGGGTGGGGGCGGCGGAAAGGCGAGCGCCGATGGCGAAGGCCAGGACGATTTCGTCTTCACGCTATCCAAGGATGAGTTTCTCGAGCTGTTCTTCGAGGATCTGAAGCTTCCGAACCTGATCAAGACCCGGATCAAGGATCTCAAGACGCCGGTGCTGCAGCGCGCCGGCTACACGACCGATGGACCGCCGGCAAAGCTAAATCGCGTGCGCACGATGCGCCGCTCGCTGGCGCGCCGCATCGCTTTGCGCCGACCCAAGGACGCCGACGTGCTGCTGCTCGAGCGGGCGCTCGCGGAAGCGGAAACCGATGTGCCGCGCGACGAGACCCGCATCGCGGAGCTGAGGGCACGGCTTGAAAAGCTGCTGCGGCTGCGCAGAACGATCGCCTACGTCGATCCGATCGACCTCCAGTACAACCGTACCGAGCGAGTGCCGAAGCCGGCGACACAGGCTGTCATGTTCTGCCTGATGGACGCATCGGCCTCGATGACGGAGTCGCTGAAGGACCTCGCCAAGCGGTTCTTCATGCTCCTGCATCTTTTCCTGTCGCGCCATTATCGCGAGGTTGATGTCGTCTTCATCCGCCACACCTCGACCGCCGCCGAGGTCGACGAGGAGACGTTCTTCCGCGGCGTCGAGACCGGCGGCACCGTGATCTCGACCGCGCTCGAGGAGATGGACAAGATCGTCCGCGACCGCTACTCGCCCGAGGACTGGAACATCTACGCGGCGCAGGCCTCGGACGGCGACAACATCCCTGACGACATGGGGCGTTGCCTAGAGCTCGTCGAACATCACCTGCTGCCCGCCTGCCAGTACTTCGCCTACATCGAGGTCAGCGAGCAGATCGGCTTCGGTGACACGATCGTCTGGGACGGCTACAAGGAGATCGCGGATCGCAACCGCCATTTCGCGATGCGCCGCGTGACCAGCCCGTCCGAGATCTTCCCGGTCTTCCACGAGCTGTTTTCGGCCTCCGCGGGCGCCTGAGGACGTCGCCAATGACAATGACGGATATCTCCAAGCCCGCGAAGCCCGCAGTCAAGGCGTCGAAGCCGCTGTTCGACGGGCCCGAGTGGAATTTCAACCTCATCCGCGACACGTATGACGCGATCGCCGAGATCGGCCTCGGCGAGATGGGGCTCGACATCTACAAGAACCAGATCGAGGTGATCACGGCCGAGCAGATGCTCGACGCCTACTCCTCGATCGGCATGCCGGTCATGTACCGCCATTGGTCGTTCGGCAAGCGGTTCGCCCACGACGAGATGTACTATCGCAAGGGCGCCCGCTCGCTCGCCTTTGAGATCGTCATCAACTCGGACCCCTGCATCAACTACATCATGGAGGAGAACTCCATGACGATGCAGTGCCTCGTGCTCGCGCACGCGGCCATGGGCCACAACCACTTCTTCAAGAACAACTACCTGTTCAAGCAATGGACGCAGGCCGACGCGATCCTCGAGTACCTGGCGTTCGCGAAGAAGTTCGTCTCCGACTGCGAGGAGCGGTTCGGTGTCTCCGCGGTCGAGTCGGTGATCGATGCCGCGCACGCGCTGATGAACCAGGGCGTGAGCCGCAACGCGGCACCGCGCCGCCGCTTCGATCCGGCCAAGGCGCGTGAGCGCGAGATCAAGCGGCGCGAGTACGAGATCGAGATCTACAACGAGCTGTGGCGCACGCTGCCGCAGCCGAAGGGCGACGCCAAAGCCGATGAACCGGTCGTCGACGCCGGGCCGATGATTGTTCCCGAGGAAAACCTGCTCTACTTCCTCGAGAAGCACGCGCCGAAGCTCGCCGGCTGGAAGCGCGAGCTGCTGCGCATCGTGCGCGTTCTTTCGACCTACTTCTATCCGCAGCGCCAGACCAAGGTGATGAACGAGGGCTGCGCGACCTTCGTCCACTACGAGATCATGAACCGGATGTACGAGAAGGGCCTCGTCACCGACGGCTCGATGCTCGAGTTCATGCACATGCACTCGGCGGTGGTCTACCAGCCGGGGTTCTCGGATCGCGGCTTCTCGGGCTTCAACCCCTACGCGCTCGGCTTCGCGATGATGCGCGACATCCAGCGCATCTGCGTCAACCCGACGGACGAGGACCGCAAGTGGTTCCCCGATTTCGCCGGCAACGGCGAGCCTATGGCGACGCTGCGCGACGCGTGGGCGAACTTCCGCGACGAGAGCTTCATCCATCAGTTCCTCAGTCCGAAGGTGATCCGCGATTTCCGCCTGTTCCACATCCGCAACAAGGCCGAGGACCACGCGGTGCGCGTCGAGGCGATCCACGACGAGCAAGGCTATCGCGACGTTCGCCGCCTGCTCGCCCGCCAGTACGACGTCTCCCAGCAGGACCCCGACATCCAGGTGACGGACGCCGATCTCTCCGGCAGCCGCCGCCTCGTACTCACCCACTTCGTGCGGGACGGCATCCTGCTCGACAAGGACGAGTGCGACCGCACGCTGATGCACGTCGCGCGGCTGTGGGGCTTCCGCGTCCGCCTCGTTGAGGTCGATGCCATGAGCGGCGCCAAGCTCCGCGAGCATGAGACGCTGCCGCTGCCATAGCTGCCCTGCGCGCCGCGATCGAGGGGGACAGCCTTGGAGCAGGGCCTCGATCAGGCAACGCAGGAGGCTCTCATCGCCTGCCTTCGCCGGCGTGGCCCTGATGCGCGGCCGCTGTTCCTGCTCACTCGATCGAATGCGATCCTCGATCTCGCCATGGTCGGCCCGCGCGAGGCGATCCTCCTCTGCCCGGCCAACCACGCCCCGCCGAGCCTCGTGCGGCCGTTTCCGGGTGCGCCAGGCTACGAGGCGGTCGCCACCTGCCTCGGTTCTCCCGAGGTGCGGGCGCGCACGGAGGGTGTCATCGCGATCCGGACCCCGGTATGATGCCGGCGGTGATTGCCCAGCTTCCCGACGGAGCCAGCACGTGAGCCGCCTGCGCGTCGTGTTCGACCTCGATGATACGCTCTATCCCGAGCGGCAGTTCGCGCTGTGCGGCTTCAAGGCGTGCGGCGCATGGGCGAAGGCGGAGTTCGGCGTCGACGGCGTGGGTGAGGAGATGACGCGCCTGCTCGATGCGGGAATGCTCGGCAAGCTGTTCGCGACCGTGCTGCAGACGCACATGCCGGACCACAAGCCGGAGCATCTCGCCGCCCTTCGCGACGCCTACCGCGGCGCAGTCGCGGAGCTCACGCTATTCGATGACGGCGCCTGGGCGCTAGACCACTATGCCGCCAAGGGACCGCTCGGCTTGATCACCGACGGCACCCACACGGTCCAGCGCAAGAAGGTCGCCGCGCTCGCGCTCGAGCCGCGCTTTCATAAAATTGTCTACACCGACGCGCTCGGCGACGAACGCGCCTACTTCAAGCCGCACCCGATGGCGTTCGAGCGCGTCGCCGCTGCGATCGGCGATCCCGGCGACCGATTCGTCTACGTCGGCGACAACCCGTTCAAGGATTTCGTCGCACCGAACGCCATGGGTTGGACGACGATCCAAATCGTCCGCGATGGCGGTATCCACGATGCGACGCGGGTCGCCGAGGCTGGCGCGCCGCAGCACCAGATCACCGCGCTCACCCAGCTTCCCGACATTCTCGGCGCCTGAAATATCAGAGATCTGGCCCTCGTCGCGACAGCGTCTACGACCGGCATCACCGACAATCGGTGAGCCCGCTTGACCTGGATCAATCCTCCCGCGTTCGACCCTTTTTAAGGTCCCCCCCGTTGGTGGCTTGCGCGCTCCGTCGGCAGCGCGGCCCATGGCTCGGGCACCCGGGGGATTTCGGAAATGGCGGACACTAGAGAGGGCCTGGAAGCATTTGGCGACGTGCTCGCGGTACTGGCGGCAGGTCTATTCGCGGTCGTCGGCGCGATCTGGTTCATCGGATCGAGCGACCCCGCGATGTCGTTCCATGGCTTCCTGATGATGGTGGCCTCGATCATCGCCGGTTTCGTCGTCGCAACCGTCTCCTTCAAGGAGAAGGCAGCGATCGCGGTCGGCAGCTACGAGCCGCCCGAGGGCTACTTCGACGGCCCGATCAAGGTCGCGACGATCGCCGCGGTCGTCTGGGGTATCGCCGGCTTCCTCGTCGGCGTCGTGCTGGCGCTGCAACTTGCGTTTCCGGCGCTCAACTTCGATCTGCCCTGGATCAGTTTCGGCCGCCTGCGCCCGCTGCACACGAGCGCGGTGATCTTCGCCTTCGGCGGTAACGTCCTGCTCGGTACCTCGTTCTACGTCGTCCAGCGCACGAGCCATGCGCGCCTCGCCGGTCGCTGGTCGCCGTGGTTCGTCATCTGGGGCTACCAGCTCTTCATCGCCATGGCCGGCACCGGCTACCTGCTCGGCGTCACGCAGGGCAAGGAGTACGCCGAGCCCGAATGGTACGCCGACCTCTTCCTCACCATCATCTGGGTCACGTACCTGCTGATCTTCCTCGGCACCATCTGGCGCCGCAAGGAGCCGCACATCTACGTCGCGAACTGGTTCTACCTCGCCTTCATCGTGACGATCGCGATGCTGCATCTCGTCAACAACGCGGCGCTGCCGGTGAGCTTCACGAGCCCCTCGAGCGTGATCCTGTGGTCAGGCGTGCAGGATGCAATGACGCAGTGGTGGTACGGCCACAACGCGGTGGGCTTCTTCCTCACCGCCGGCTTCCTCGGCATCATGTACTACTTCATCCCGAAGCGCGTGGAGCGGCCCGTCTACTCCTACCGCCTGTCGATCGTGCACTTCTGGACGCTGATCTTCCTCTACATCTGGGCCGGTCCGCACCACCTCCATTACACCGCGCTGCCCGACTGGGCGCAGACGCTCGGCATGACGTTCTCGATCATGCTGTGGATGCCGTCGTGGGGCGGCATGATCAATGGCCTCATGACACTCTCGGGTGCGTGGGACAAGCTCAGGACCGACGCCGTCGTACGTCTGCTCGTCGTGTCGGTCGCCTTCTACGGCATGTCGACCTTCGAGGGCCCGCTGATGAGCATCAAGGCGGTCAACTCGCTCTCCCACTACACCGACTGGACGATCGGCCACGTGCACTCGGGCGCGCTCGGCTGGGTCGCGATGGTGTCCTTCGGCGCGATCTACTGCCTCGTGCCGTGGCTGTGGAACCGCAAGGGCCTCTACTCGATGCGTCTCGTCGAGTGGCACTTCTGGGTCTCGACGCTCGGCATCCTGCTCTACATCACCGCGATGTGGGTGTCCGGGATAACGCAAGGCCTGATGTGGCGCGCTTACGACAGCCTCGGCTTCCTCCAATACTCGTTCATCGAAACGGTCGAGGCGATGCATCCCTACTACGTCATCCGTGCAATCGGCGGGATCCTGTTCCTGAGCGGCTCTTTCATCATGGCCTACAACGTCTGGCGCACCATTCGCGGCGACCAGCCCGTCGACATCGCCGATCAGCCGCGCGTCGCGGCTGCACCCGGCCTCCGCATCCAGCCGGCCGAATGAGGGCGCGATGAAACACGAAGTCTTCGAGAAGAACTCGATCATCCTCCTGGTCGGCATCCTGATCGTGGTGTCGATCGGCGGCCTGTTCCAGATCGCACCGCTGTTTTGGATCGACAGCACGATCGAGAAGGTGAAGGGGATGCGTCCCTACACGCCGCTCGAGCAGGCCGGCCGCGACATCTACGTGCGCGAAGGTTGCTACAATTGCCATAGCCAGATGGTGCGCACGCTCCGCGACGAGGTTGAGCGCTACGGCCACTACAGCCTCGCGACGGAGAGCATGTACGACCATCCGTTCCAGTGGGGTTCGAAGCGCACGGGACCTGATCTCGCGCGTGTCGGCGGCAAGTACTCCGACCAATGGCACGTCGATCACATGATCAACCCGCGGTCAGTCGTGCCGGAGAGCATCATGCCGGGCTATCCCTGGCTGATGACGACGAAGATCGACCCGGCCGTGGTCGAGGCGCGCGTGAAGACGCTGCGGACCGTCGGTGTGCCCTACAGCGATGAGATGATGCAAACGCTGCGCGCCGATATCGCCGCGCAGACCAATCCCGACAGTCGTCCGGCGCGCGATCTTCTGAAGCGCTATCCGAAGGCGAAGGTCGCCAAGTTCGACGGCAAGCCAGGCACGGCGCCGACCGAGATGGATGCACTGATCGCCTATCTCCAGGTGCTCGGCCAGCTCGTCGACTTCGCGACGTTCGACGCCGCCGGCCCGAACCTGCGGTAGGGAGAGCGACAATGGGCATGACCTACAACACCGTCGCCACCGTCAGCCAGGTGGTCTCGCTCCTGATGTTCGTCGCGCTGTTCGCCGGCGTCGTCATCTACGCGCTATGGCCGGCCAATGGACCACGGTTCGAGGCCGCACAGCGCCGCGCGCTCGATCTCGACGACAGCCAGAAAGCCAAGCGGGGGCAGGCATGAGCACCAAGCCGGACGTTGATGAAGTCACCGGCGTCGAGACGACCGGGCACGAGTGGGACGGTATCAAGGAGCTGAACAAGCCGCTGCCCAAGTGGTGGCTGATGACGTTCTATGCCTCGATCGTGTGGGCGATCGGCTACTGGGTCGTCTATCCCGCGTGGCCGACGATCAACGGCTACACCAAGGGGGTGTGGGGCTACAGCCAGCGCGCCGCCGTGACGGATGAAGTGAAGGGCGCGCAGGCGGCGCAGGCGACGTTCCGCTCCGCGCTCGAGAAGACCGCGCTCGGTGACGTAAAGAGCAATGCGGATCTGCTGCGCTTCGCCATGGTCGGTGGCGCCGCGGCCTTCGCGACCAACTGCGCGCCGTGCCACGGCCGTGGTGCGCAGGGCTTCGCCGGCTATCCGAATCTCAACGACGACGACTGGTTGTGGGGCGGCAAGCTCGACGACATCCTGACGACGATCAGTCACGGTATCCGCAGCGGTGCCCAGGAGTCCCGCGTCAGCGACATGCCCAAGTACGGCATCGACGGTGTCTTGAAGCCGAACGAGATCAGCGACGCTGCCGAATTCGTGCTGTCGCTGTCGAAGCACTCGACTGATGCGGATGCGGCCGCGCGCGGTGCCAAGACCTATGCCGAGCAATGCGTGACCTGTCACGGTGCCGAGGGCAAGGGCAACGCGGAGGTCGGCGCACCGAACCTCACCGACGACATCTGGCTCTATGGCGGCCGCAAGGCGGACATCGCGCAGTCGATCTCGACGGGCCGCGGTGGTTCGATGCCCGCGTGGCAGGGTCGCCTCGACCCGGTGACGCTGAAGTCGCTGGCGATCTACGTCCATAGCCTCGGCGGCGGAAAGTAGGCGGAGACGCGGGAGCGGCTGGGATGTGTTGTTGCGGATGCGAGCTGGCGCTGATGCTGGCGTCGTTCCAGGCAGCCGAAGCTCCGCCTGCGGTGTTGCACGCCCCTGCCACGCCGCGCATCGGCGGGCGGCGTGATGGCGCGACGCCTTTCCGTTTGGGTATGATACTAAGAGCGGTGTGGTGGTGGCCGGTGGATGACACGCCGCTGGCGCGTCTAGATCGCGGGAGCGGACAGTGACGACGGTCCTCGATCGGCGGAATGATCCGGGTGCCCGCCCGACGACGGCGCGCGCGTCGTCCGACGTCGAGGCGCACGACGTCTCTGCGGTCAATCGTGCTGCCGACCGCCAGCTCTACGCCTCGCGCCAGAAGATCTATGCGCGTCTCGCGCACGGTCGCTTCCGCACCGTCAAGTGGATCGTGATGGCGGTCGCGCTTGCGATCTACTACGGCCTGCCGTGGATGCGCTGGAACCGCGGGCCCGATCTCCCAGATCAGGCAGTGCTGCTCGATGTCGAGCACAATCGATTTTTCGTCTTCTTCCTCGAGATCTGGCCGCAGGAATTCTATTTCGTCACCGGCCTGCTCGTGCTCGCGGCACTCTCGCTGTTCCTCGTGACCTCGATCGCGGGGCGCGTGTGGTGCGGCTACGCCTGTCCGCAGACGGTGTGGACCGATCTCATGATCGCGGTCGAGCGGCTCTGGCAGGGTGATCGCAACGCACGGATCCGCCTCGACAAGGAGCCGTGGGGCGTTCGCAAGGTCTTCCTCAAGGGGATGACGCACGTCTCGTGGCTGCTGATCGGTCTGCTGACCGGCGGCGCGCTGGTGTTCTATTTCCGCGACGCGCCGACGCTCGCCACCGAGCTGGCGACCGGCACGGCGCCGATGGTCGCCTACCTGTTCCTCGGCATTTTCGCGGCGACGACCTATCTCCTCGGCGGTATCGCGCGCGAGCAGGTCTGCATCTACATGTGTCCGTGGCCGCGCATTCAGGGCGCGATGACCGATCGCCATACACTTCTGGTCGGCTACCGGCCAGAGCGGGGCGAGCCGCGCGGGCCGGCACGGAAAGGCAAGGACGGTCTCGTCGACTGGTCGACGCGGGGCGACTGCATCGATTGCAAAGCCTGCGTCGTCGTCTGTCCGATGGGCATCGATATCCGCGACGGCTCACAGCTCGAATGCATCCAGTGCGCGCTGTGCATCGACGCCTGCAACGAGATCATGGACAAGATCGAGCGCCCGCGCGGCCTCATCGCCTATGACACCGTCGCCAAGCAGGAGGCCGCCGCGCAGGGCGTCGCGCACGAGGCGGTGCAAGTCCTACGTCCGAGAACGCTGCTTTACGCCGCCATCATCGCGCTCGTGGGTCTCATCATGCTGGTTGTGCTTCTCAATCGCACGACGCTGGAGCTCAACATTCAGCACGATCGCAATCCACCGTTCGTGCGGCTGACCGAGGGCGGAATCCGAAACGGCTACACGGTCAAAATTCTCAACAAGCTGCACGAGCCGCGCACGTTCGTGCTGACGCTCAAGAATCTGCCGGGCGCGGCGCTGTCGATGGTCGGCGCCGAGACCGGTAGCGCGCTCGAGGTGACGGTGCCGACCAATACGCTGCGCGAGGTGCGGGTATTCGTGACCATGCCGCGCGATCAATTGCAGCGGATTCAGGATGCTTCGAGCGCGGTCACGTTCGAGATCAGGGACACCGCGTCAGGCAATGCGGCAACGCGCGGTACGCTGTTCCAGGCGCCAGTACAAGGATCCAAACCATGAGTGCACAACCGATGGCCGATGGCTGGCAGCTCAAGGGCCACCACGTGCTGATGGTTTTCGCGGGGTTCTTCCTCGTCGTGTTCGCGGTCAACGGCGTGTTCCTCTACTCCGCGATCTCGACCTACAGCGGCATCGTCTCGGCGGAGCCGTACCGCAAGGGTCTCCACTACAACCAGCGCATCGCCGCCGACGAGGCGCAGACGGCGCGCGGCTGGCAGGAGGCGTTGGAGGTCGCGCGCGACGGCCAGGTGACGCTGCGCATGACCAGCCGGCTCGGCGAGCCGGTCGAGGGTCTGCGCGTGATCGGCACGTTCGGTCGGCCGTCGACCGCGCAGCATGATGTGAAACTCGCGTTCGATGAGACCCAGCCCGGCGTCTATGCGACGCGCATCGCGCCGCCGAGTTCCGGCGCCTGGATCGTCAGCTTCGAAGCGCGCCCGATTGGTGCGCCCGATGCCATCGCCCATCAATCGCGGAGGCGGCTGTGGCTGAAACCCTGAGCGCTTCATCACTGCGCGATGTCCCGGATGCGTCGGCGCGAGCACAAGCGCGCGACGTGACGCTGGTCGTCGAGGGCATGCACTGCGGCAACTGCATCCGCAAGGTCGAGCGGACCTTGCAGGCGCTGCCGGGTGTGACGGCCGCGCGCGTCAACCTCTCTAATGGACGAGCGCATGTCACCACGTCGCCCTCCGGCATAGACGTGGAATCGCTTGTGGACGCGGTGCGCGGCGCCGGCTTCAAGGCCTACGAGCTGGTCGACGACACGACCCCAGAGCATGGCGCGCACGATGCGGAGTACCTGCGTCGCCTCGGCGTTGCCGGCTTTGCCGCGTCCAACATCATGCTGATGTCGGTCGCGGTGTGGGCCGGCATCGTGAGCGACATGGACGCGTCGCTCAAGACGCTCTTTCATTGGCTTTCGGCACTCGTGGCGTTGCCGGCGGTCGCGTATGCGGGTCAGCCGTTCTTCCGTTCGGCGGTGCGCGCACTTAAGGCGCGTCAGCTCAACATGGATGTGCCGATCTCGCTTGGCGTCCTGCTCGCGACGGGCATGAGCCTCTTCCAGACGATGCGTGGCAGCGATCAGGTGTACTTCGATGCCGCTGTGACGCTGCTGTTCTTCCTGCTGGTCGGGCGTTATCTCGGTACCGCGATGCGCGCGCGCGCGACCGGCGCGGCGCAGAACCTTCTCGGCTTGCGCGCGACGGCCGCGACGATCGTCAACGCGGATGGCACGACGCAGCGATTGCCGACCCGTGATGTCGTGCCCGGAATGCGCATCCTTGTGGCAGCCGGTGAGCGTGTCCCTGTCGATGCGCGAGTCATCGGCGGTTCGGCCGACATCGACGAGAGCCTGATAACGGGAGAGAGCCGACCGCGTCATGTGCAACCCGGTGATCTCGTCTATTCGGGAACGGTGAGCATCGGCGGCACGCTCACGACGGAAGCGACGGCGCGCGAAGAGAATACGCTGCTCGCTGACATCTCGCGGCTGATGGCGACAGCCGAGCAGGCGCGGGGGCGCTACGTGCGGCTCGCCGATCGCGCGGCGCGGCTCTATGCGCCGGCCGTGCACCTGCTCGGCGCCGGCACGTTCGCCGGCTGGATGCTGGTGGGTTATGGCTGGGAGCCGGCACTGACCGCTGCCGTCGCGGTGCTCATCATCACCTGCCCGTGCGCGCTCGCGCTCGCGGTGCCGGCGGTGCAGGTCGTCGCGAGCGGACGGCTGTTCCGCGGCGGCGTGATCCTCAAGGCGGCCGACGGTCTCGAGCGCATGGCCGAGATCGATACCATCGTGTTTGACAAGACGGGGACGCTGACGCTCGGCGAGCCGCGTCTCGTCAATAGCGCGGACATCGACGACCACACGCTCGGCCGCGCGGCCGGTCTCGCGATTGCGAGCCGGCACCCGTATGCACGCGCGGTCGTCGGCGCGGCAAAGGCGCGCGGCGTTGCCGTCGCCTCGGCGTCTGACGTGACGGAGGTGGCGGGGGCTGGCCTCCGTCACGTCGGCATCGCTGGTGAGGCGCGGCTCGGCTCGGCGCGCTTCTGCGAGGTCGAGGTGGGTGAGGATGAGGGTGCCGCGTCGACGCTATGGCTGCGCGAGCCGGATGGGTGGACGATCGCGTTCCGGTTCGCCGATCCGCTGCGTTCGGATGCACGCGAGGTCGTGAAGCGGCTGACCGACGCGGGACTACATGTCGAGATCCTATCTGGTGACGGGCGCGCGGCAGTCGAGGCGGCGGCGCGCGACGCCGGCATCGTCGACTGGCGCGCCGAGCAGCAGCCCGCCGACAAGATCGCGCGGCTCGACGCGCTGAAAGCCGAGGGGCGGAAAGTGCTGATGGTCGGCGACGGGCTCAACGACGCGCCGGCACTGGCGGCGGGGCATGCGTCGCTGTCGCCTTCAAGCGCCGCCGACATCAGCCAGACCGCCGCCGACGCCGTGTTCCAGGGCGAGAAGCTGACCCCGATCATCGAAATCCTGCGCGTCGCCCACGGTGCGCGCCGCCGCGCGGTCGAGAATTTCGCCATCGCGATCGGATACAACTTCATCTTCGTACCGCTCGCCGTGATCGGCCTCGCGACGCCGCTGATCGCCGCGATCGCCATGTCGGCGTCCTCGATCGCAGTGACCGCCAATGCGCTGCGCCTCGCGCGCCGGCCGAAGGAGATCGCCCGATGACCGCGCTCGCTTGGACGATCCCGATTGCGCTGTTCCTCGGTGGGCTCGGCCTCGCCGGGTTCCTGTGGTCGCTACGCAGCGGACAGTACGATGATCTCGACGGCGCCTCGTGGCGCGCGCTCGACGACGAGCCGCCGCAGCCGCGAGGCTAGACGAATGACGCGTCGAGTGTCTCGAACAAGCGCACCAGCAGCTTCGTGCGCGGGACCAGACACGACACCAGCAGATACTCCTCATGCGTGTGCGGGCCGTCACCGAGCACGCCGAGACCGTCGAGCGTAGGCACGCCGAGTGCACCGGTAAAATTGCCGTCGCTGCCGCCGCCGGCCACGCGCTCGCCTTTGACCGGATAGCCGATCTCATCGGCGAGCTTCACCGCGTGATCATAAAGCCGCTGGATCGCCGGTGATTTCACGAACGATGGTCGATAGAGCCCCGGTGTCACCTCGAGTTTCACGTCGGGGTCGACGCTCTTTAGCGCCAGCAGTCTGGAGCGCACCTCGGCCTCGTGCTCGGGGAGCGGCACGAGGCAATAGACGATCGCCTCGGCGTGGAGCGGCACCATGTTCTCGTGTGTGCCGCCGTGGACGATGCCGACATTGAGCGTCACGTTGCGCTCGTAGTCGGTCATCGCCTCGATGGTGAGGATCTGGCGCGCCATCTCGCGGATCGCGCTGCGGCCTTTGGAATGATACGCGCCGGCGTGGGCGGGGACGCCGGTGGTCTTGAGGTGATAGCGGGCGATGCCGTGGCGCGCGATGGTGATGCGGCCGAAATCGCCCGACGGCTCGACGACCAGCGCGATCGCGTGCTTCTTTGCCTCGGACTCGATGAACTTCCGCGAGAAGGGGCTGCCGATCTCCTCGTCGGGGATCATCATGACGGTGACGGGAAGCTGCGGCCGCTTACCAGTAGCGTTCAGATGCGCGAGCGCGGAGAAGGCCATCGCATTCCCGCCCTTCATGTCGTAGATGCCGGGGCCATAGGCGCGGTCGCCCTCGACGCGCATCGGCAGCGGACCCGCGAGTGTGCCGACGGGATGCACCGTATCCATGTGCCCGAGCAGCAGGATACCAGGCCCGTTCGAGGTGCCCGTCACGCGGCCGAGCAGGATGTCGCCGATGCCGCCCTCGCCGGGGATGCGTTCGATGGTGGCGCCGATCGCGCGCAGCAATCCTTCGGCGTGCTCCGAGACGCGGTTGACCGCGGCTGCGTCCTGCGTCGGACTTTCGATCGCGACCCAGTCGTTGACGGCAGCGAGCAGGGCTTCGGGCGTGAGGTCGCGCATCGGAGGAGGGCTTTCTGCTGATCGGTTGAGTGAGGACTCGCGAAGCATATCCGGATCGGCCGGCTCGCCAACTCCCAGCTTTCTCCCACGGCGGTCGCGACCGCGATCGCGATCTATCCGCTGGCGCAATCGAGCGTGGATTTCTTCGAGCGCTGGACGTTCGCCTGGGGCGTTGCGTGGCTGATCATGCTGACGGTGGTGCTGATCGCGGCACCGTTCATCCAGCGTGCGGTGCGGCTGCTGTTCGAGGACGGACCGGCCGGATCATCGATCGGGCTCAGTTTGCCGCGGCCTTCTCCGCCGCCCGGTCCTCGTTGCGGCCGCGCTCGATCTCGCGGGCGAGGGCGAACAGCGCCTCCTTCATGCCCTGGCCGGACACTGCCGAGATCTGCAGCGGCTTCTTGCGCGCGGCGCGCTGAAGCTCCGCTGCCTTGTCCGCGATCACGTCCTCGGTCAGCGCATCGCACTTCGTCAGCGCGACCAGCTCCTTCTTGCGCGCGAGCCCGCCACCGTAGGCTTTCAGTTCCGCGCGCACGGTCTTGTAGGCGGCGGCGACATCGTCCTGCGTCGCATCGACGAGATGAAGCAGCACGCGGCAGCGCTCGACGTGGCCGAGGAAGCGCGTACCGAGACCGGCGCCCTCGTGCGCCCCCTCGATCAGCCCGGGAATGTCGGCGAGCACGAAGTCGACCTCGCCGGCGCGGACGACGCCGAGGTTCGGGTGCAGCGTCGTGAAGGGGTAGTCGGCGATCTTCGGTTTGGCGCGCGAAACGGTGGCGAGGAAGGTCGACTTCCCCGCATTCGGCAATCCGACGAGGCCGGCATCGGCGATCAGCTTCAGCCGCAGCCACAGCGTCAGCTCCTCGCCCGGCTGGCCGGGGTTCGCGTGACGCGGCGACTGGTTCGTCGGCGACTTGAAGTAGGCATTGCCGAAGCCGCCGTTGCCGCCGCGCGCGATCAGCGCCTTCTGGCCCGGCTCGGTCAGGTCGGCAATCAGCGTCTCGCCGTCCTCGGCGAGGATCTCGGTGCCGGGTGGCACCTTGATGATGCAGTCGTCGCCGCTCGGGCCGGTGCGGTTGCGGCCCATGCCGGGGATGCCGTTCTTGCCCTTGAAGTGCTGCTGGTAGCGGAAGTCGATCAGCGTGTTGAGATTGTCGACGCAGATCGCCCAGACGTCGCCACCCTTGCCGCCGTCGCCGCCGTCGGGTCCGCCGAACTCGATGAACTTCTCGCGCCGGAAGCTCACGCAGCCGGCGCCGCCGCTGCCGGAGCTGACATAGATCTTGGCCTGGTCGAGGAACTTCATAGGATGGGGCTTTCGGGGTTTGCGGCCGCTTTGTGCCGGCGGCACGCCTCTGGTATCCGCTGAGCGCCGACCGCGCAACTGGACCTCGCGCCGCCCGCGTGGCAAGGACAAACGCTGAACACGCTCCAGGGAGAAGAAACGCCATGGCCGCCACCACCAAGAAGCCCAACGCCTACAAGATTGCCGTCATTCCCGGCGACGGCATCGGCAACGAGGTCGTACCGGAGGGCATCAAGGTGCTCGAGGCGGTGGCGCGCAAGTTCGACATCGCCTTCGAGTGGGATCATTTCAACTGGTCGTGCGAGGTCTTCAAGAAGACCGGCAAGATGATGCCGGACGATGGCCTCAACCGGATCCGCAACCACGATGCGATCTACCTCGGCGCTGTCGGCTTCCCCGGCGTGCCCGACCACGTCTCGCTGTGGGGCCTGCTGATCCCGATCCGCCGCAACTTCCAGCAGTACATCAACCTGCGGCCGGTGCGGTTGTTCGAGGGCCTGAAGTGCCCCCTCGCCGACAGGAAGCCCGGTGACATCGACTACTACATCGTGCGCGAGAACAATGAGGGCGAGTACTCCTCGGTGGGCGGGCGCATGTACGAAGGCAGCGACTACGAGATGGCCGTGCAGCAGGCGATCTTCACCAAGCGCGGCTGCGACCGCGTCATGCGCTACGCCTTCGACCTCGCCGCGACGCGGCCGCGCAACCACGTGACCAGCGCCACCAAGTCCAACGGCATCTCCATCTCGATGCCGTATTGGGACGAGCGCTTCGCCGCGATCAGCAAGGAATATCCGAAGGCCAAGACCGACCAGTACCACATCGATATCCTGACCGCGCATCTCGTGCGCAACCCGCAGTGGTTCGATGTGATCGTCGGCTCGAACCTGTTCGGTGACATCCTCTCGGACCTCGGGCCGGCCACCACGGGGACGATCGCCATCGCGCCGGGCGGCAACATCAATCCGGAGAAGGAGTTCCCCTCGATGTTCGAGCCGGTGCACGGCTCGGCGCCGGACATCGCAGGCCAGGGCATCGCCAACCCGATCGGGCAGATCTGGTCCGGTGCGATGATGCTCGACCACCTCGGTCACAAGGACGCGGCGGACGCGATCGTCGTCGCGATCGAGAAGCTCTTGAAGGACACCGACGTGCGCACCCGCGACATGGGCGGCAAAGCGATGTGCACCGAGCTCGGTGACGCGATCCTGCAGTTGATCAAGTAGGCCGGAGGCGCATTCACGAACGCGTGATCGGCCTTCCTCAAGCAGCCCGTCCCTCCCACATCTTGAACGTTGATCAAATGGATGTGGCAGGAGGCGGGGCCTATCCCCCGTGCCGTGATGTCTAACGATTTTCAGGATGGCTTGCCGCGCGAGGGCGATCCGCAGCAGCAGGCGACGAACGGCGATAGCTGGGCGAATTGGCTCGACCTCCTGCTGCTTCCGTTCGAGGTGGTCGGATTGATGGTGCGGGCGGTCGGTGCCGCCATCGCCGCCCTGTTCGAAGCGTCGTGAGCCACGCGAACGAGGAGGCGGGCGCGACCCGACCGACCATGACCAAGATTTCGGGAGGCAACGGCAGGACCGCGCGCAGCGAGGCGCGCGCGTCGGCCCCATCGGGTGCGCCCGGCTGGATGGTGGCGTTGGTCGAGAAGGGCGTGTGGATCCTGCTCGCCTTCGTCGCCGTGATCATGGCCTATCTGGCGGTGACCTGAGGGCCGCCGCGTCGGTTCGTTGCCGAACGGGCACGCCGCGCACCCTGTCTCAACCCTTTTTGCCGACGCCCGTTGCAGAGGTGGTCTTTCCCGGGAACAATACGGCCCACGATGCGCTCTTGGCATGTGTGGCGGTCTCCCGGGAGGCGATCATGGAACGGAACGGTCGAATGCGCCGGCTGAGCCGGATCGTGGCTGCGGCCGGCGCACCGCTGCTGCTGATGGCCGCCATCGGAGCGCCGGCGCCCGCGATCGCCCAGCAGGCGGTCGGCATCGATCCCGGCCGCGACTGCCAGACCATCCGCACCTGCAATTTCAGCCGCGGTGGCGCCTACCGCGGATGCCTGTCCTCCTACACGTGCCGCGTCTGCCGCCCGCAGCCCGTGCGCTGCTCAGCCTCGGACATATCCAGCGGCCGCCGGCAGTGCACCGAACTCGTGTGCACCTGGGGCGGTTAGCTGCCCCGAGTCTCCCGCGCGCCACACGTCTAAGCTATTGCCACCTGACGGTGAATTGGCGCCGTGCGTTTGTAAGCTTTTTGATACTGTGTCGTGATTGATTGCTAGACATTGCCGCCTCGACGGGCGGGATCGCTGGCGAGATCACATATGGGGTTGGCGTTCAAATTCTGGCGTGGGGCCATTGGCTTGCGGGGTGCGGCGCTCGTGCTCGCGGCACTTTCCGTGGCCAGGCCGGCGGTTGCGCAAACGCCGCTGCTGGACGAGATCCGGTCGGGCATCCTCGCGCACAGCATCGAGCGCGGTCATTCCGAGGGCGGCGTCGACGTCAATCTGGAGGTGCTGTTCCGGCGGCCCGCGGTGTCGTTTCGGGAGGGGCTGGCGGATATCCTGCTGCGCCCGCGCGTGCACGTTGGCGCCTCGATCAATACGATCGGTGATACCAGCCAGATCTATGCGGGGCTGACGTGGGATTTCAAGCTGACCGAGCGGCTGACGCTCGAGGCGTCGTTCGGCGGCGCCTGGCATGACGGCCCGACCGGTCTCAACATGACCGACAGCTACGGCTGCCGCTTCAACTTCCGCGAGTCGCTCTCGCTCGGCTATGCGCTCGACAACCGCTGGACCGTCTACGCAACGATCGCGCACATGTCGAACGCCAACCTGTGCGACTCCAACAGCGGCATCTCCAGCGGCGGTATCCGCTTCGGCTACAAGCTGAACTGACCCCGAATTCCGGCAGCGGAAAACAAAAAGCGCAGCAACCGGAGCTGCCGCGCCTTTCGCGTTCAGACGGAGCCGCCGTAAAGCCGGCGGCTCGAGACTTACGCAGTCTGGATGTTCGAAACAGCCATCTTGCCCGAGCGACGATCCTTCTCGGTGTCGAACTGCACCTTCTGGCCCTCGGAGAGGGTGCGCAGACCGGCGCGCTCGAGCGCCGAGATGTGCACGAACACGTCGGTGCCGCCATTGGTCGGCGCGATGAATCCGTAGCCCTTCTGCTCGTTGAAGAACTTCACTGTACCTTCTTGCATGGCGATTTTCCTTCTAGCTGCCATGGCCAATATAATGCTGCACGCGCGCCTGCGCGTCGAGCATTCACGTCGAATTTTGGAGGGGGTCTGTGATCGCGCGCCCCGATCACGTCGTAGCGAACGGCCCGGTCGTCCGGCCAAAGTCGATGCCAGCTACGTAGGCGCATCCGCCCCGTATTGCAAGTGCGGTAGATTGGCAACTGAGGCTATGGCGCCCGCAGAGAAAAGCAAAAGGCGCGGAGCCGAAGCTGCCGCGCCCGATATTGTAGCCCACTTCCTGAGCGCGCGACCGCGCGCCGGCCGGTAGGCCGCACAACTTACCGAGAATAAAACTCGACCACCAGGTTCGGCTCCATGTGGACGGGATAGGGCACATCGGCGAGAACCGGGCTCCGCGCGAGGCGCGCCGTGAGCTTGCTGTGGTCGGCCTCGATGTAGTCGGGCACGTCGCGCTCGGCGCTCTTGACGCCTTCGAGGACCAGCGGCAGCTGGCGCGACTTCTCGCGCACCTCGATGGTGTCACCGACCTTCACGCGGTAGCTCGGGATCGTGACCCGGCGGCCGTTGACCGTGACGTGGCCGTGGCTGACGAACTGGCGCGCGGCGAACACGGTCGGCACGAACTTGGCGCGGTAGACGACGGCGTCGAGGCGGCGCTCGAGCAGGCCGATCAGGTGCTCGGAGGTCGAGCCCTTCATGCGCGTCGCTTCGACGTAGAGGCGGTGGAACTGCCGCTCGGTGATCGAGCCGTAGTAGCCCTTCAGCTTCTGCTTGGCCTTGAGCTGCTGGCCGAAGTCGGAAAGCTTGCCCGCGCGGCGCTCGCCATGCTGGCCGGGGCGCGAGTTGCGCTTGTGGAGGGGGCTCTTGGACCGGCCCCAGATGTTCTCCTGCAGGCGGCGGTCGATCTTGTGCTTGGCGCGGATGCGCTTAGTCATTGGTTCTGTTCCGTCTTTTGCTATGCACGGGTTGTCCGGCTTTCTCCTCTGCGGGCAAGCCCGCCGACAGATGCCTCTCAGGTGGGGCATCACGAAAGCCAAAACGCACGGGGCCCCGAAGGACCCCGCGACGTGGCCGGATGTGTACAGGAGGGAGGGGGCGGGGTCAAGGAGGGGGGTGGTCGCGACCGATGCCCCGCTATCATCCGAGAAATCCAATCCTAAGAAACGTTATCCGGAGCAGTGGATTTCAAAGCTTCGACAATAAGCGGGCTTAGAATGTTCCAAAGTGCTGCAAGATGCTGCGGGGAGGGAGCAAAATCAGGCGAATGAATATAGCGATGTAGCGTGTCGGCCGAGAAGAGCCTTTCGCTCTGCTGGAATTTCCTTATTTCCGTTAAATATTTAGGCGTCAGCTTGCCTTTCGTGCGCAGATCTTCCGCAACTTTCAGTGCTCGTATGGCGAGCTTATCTTGTGCGCCAATAGCCAGATTGGACCCCTTGATATAGTGCTCGACGGCGAGTTCAAGGAGAACGCGGAAAAGAACTGAGACGGCATTTGGGTGATCTCTGAGCGACAGTCGGTGCTGCAGTTCAACCCATATGGCGTGGTGGCGTTGCAGTTGACCAGACCATGCGATGCCGTAGTCCAATTGAGGAATGAGACTGTTACGGCGCTCTGGTGGGACGGCGGTGATCGGTTGAGGAGGCGGCCTCTCGTTGACAGCGGGGTTTGGTGAAGAATGAGTAATACGATCCAATATCCGTTCGGAGGGTCCTGGCAGAAGGCCTTCAGTTACTAGGCCATCCAAATAGGTATGCTTTCCCTTGGCGTCCCAGATGTGGCTCAGGACTGTTCGCTGACTAGACAGATCGTCGGCTATCCGACCGAGTGCCCGTAAAACAACATCTTCCTTGTGGGTGAACTCGAACTTACCCCGGTTGATGCGAAAGCCAACCCTATTGCGGAACGTCTCTGAGGACAAAAGCCGGTTCAAGGTTGAGCGAGGAATTTTACGGTCACTCTTTAACAAGTTAGCTGCGCTTAACCGCAGCTCGATCTCATCAGCAACACTGCTGCCGCTTCCTTTGCCCGTGCGATTTATGAAGTTGGACTTTGATCGGTCATCCCACGTGCTTTGACCCACACCTGACTGACTGCCGGTGTGTCTACGGAACAGAATCTCATCGATGCGGTCTCGATCGGCCTCAACCTGACACTCGACGCTGGTAGGGAAAGTTCCTGGCCAATTCCTCCGCAACGCCTCGAAGAACGATTGAAGCTCGGCAGTGGGAGCTCGACGCGGGGCGTCGAGCATCTTCAGACACGTCAATCGGCGATTGCCGTCGAAGACTATATATTCTTCGCCTTCGGGTGATACTAGCGGCGTTTCAAAGAGTTCGCCTGAGTTGGCAATGTCTCGCGCAAGTGCTTTCATGTGTGCTTCGCGGTTATTAAAAAGCCACGCGATAGCTGCGGTTTCGTTTTCTAGTTCACCGTGACGATCATTGGCCTTGTTGATGCGCAAGCTATTCAATGGCAATCGGCTTAAAATCATGGGTCACCTCTCTATCAAAGTATTTCGTGACCCCTCGTGACTATGCAACCATTTTTGGTTGCCGATGATCCTTATCAACGGGTCAATTCACCCCTTCCCTCCCCACTTCCCTCCCGCTAGTGTCCGGGCATCATCATCAGCGTAGTGATTGCCGCGACACCTATGTCTACTCCCGCAGAACGCGCCCATTTCGTGAATGCCCATATCCGCTGGTCGAAGGGCGATCTGGAGGGCTTCCTCGATCTCTTCACCGACGACGTGCTCCACACCGTCAACGTCGATGGCCTCGCTGTGCCCTACGCGGCGAGCGCGCTCGGCAAGGAGGACCTGCGCCAGCGCCTCCAGCTCCTGCTGCACACGTTCACCGTCGACAAGTTCGAGACCGAGAGCTTCCACGACGAGGCGGATCACTGCCGGTCCGTGGTGATCGGCCACTATTGCCACCGCACGACCGGAGAGCTGCTGCACGTGAAAATCCGGTTTCGCGTGTGGTTCCGCGACGGGCTGATCGCGCACATGAGCGAGCATCACGACGCGCCCTACGTCGAGGCGTTCGAGCGGCTCGTGTTTCACCTGCAGAATTCCGCGCGCGGCGATTAGGCGTACGCCGACGCTGTGCCCACGCCCCGGCTCCACCGCCGATTGCACTCCCGTGCGCCATTATCGCTTTCCGCAGCCGGCGGTGCGCGGTATGATGAGGAATATTGTCCTTTCGCGAATTGTCAGCTCCGACACGGGACCCGATGCCCTCCTCCGATCTCGATACCTGTCGTCTGATTATCGAGCGCTGGGCCGCGGGCGATCTAGAGGGCGTGCTGCAGCATTTTACGGAAGAGATCCTCTATCTCGTGAATGTCGACGGGATCGCGGTCCCGTTCGTGTCGAGCGCGCTCGGCAAGGAGGATCTGCGCCAGCGCCTGCAGGGGATCATCGATATCTTCCACCAGGAGAAGTTCGAGCCGGAGAGCATCGTGCAGGACGCCGATAGCTGCCGCGCGATCATCGACGTGCACAACATCCACAAGGCGACGGGCGAGCAGCTCCGCGTGAAGCTGCGCCTGCGCTACTGGTTCGAGAACGGCCTGGTGGCGCGCGTCGAGGAGCGGCTGGACGCGCCGTATATGGAGGCGTTCCAGCGCCTCGTCTTCCACCTCGAGAATGCGGCGCGTAGCTCCTAAATAACGGGCCAGCGCGCCGTTCGTCGCGCTCTCTGACGTCGCCAGCGACGATCGTTTCCGCCGATCACGGTTAATTCGGAACATATCGCGCCGTCGTTTGTTCCTCCTTCAGTATCCGTGCAGGCCGCCGCCTCCCCGGCGCCTGCGCACTGACGAGGAAGGAGTGAATGTGGTGAATTCGGTTTGTATGAAAGTTGCGGCTGTAGCGCTCGGCCTCGGTGCGATGTCGATCGTGCCGGCCCAGGCAGCCGTCCTCCCGCCGGCAGCAAACGTTGCTGGCAAGGGTAACGTGATCAACATTGCTGCGCCGGGCATGATCGGACAGCGCGGGCAGAACCTCGCGCAGAGCCCTGTCGAACAAGTCCAGAGGCGCGGCGGTGTCGGCCGGAGTTTCCGTGGCGGAAGAAGCTTTGGCGGACGCGCTTTCCGCGGCGGTCGAGTCTACCGCGGCGGCAACTTCTATCGCGGCGGTCGCTATTATCGCGGTGGCCGCTACTACGGCCGCGGATATCGTGGTGGTCGCTATTGGTACGGCGGACGGTGGATCGGTCCCGCGATCGTTGCCGGCACGGCGGCGCTGATCATCGGCGGATCGATCGCGGAATCACGGGCCAGCTACGGAGACCGCTGGGAGCGTTGCGCCGACCGGTTCCGGTCGTTCCGCTGGAGCGATGGCACCTATCAGCCCTACGGCGACACCCCGCGGCGGCTCTGCCCGTATCTACGTCGATAGCCCACAGTAACCATGAGGGCGTTGGATCGGTCGGCTCAGATTACCTGAGCCGGCCGATTTGCATTTCGAGACCCTATCGCGGGACCTGCGGTACGATCTCGATCCGCGACGCTGGCGCGCCGGTCGCGAGGTCGAGGATGACTATTCCGCTGCTGCCGGCTGGTCCCTCATACTGAACGGCGAGACGCGATCCCGACAGTGACATCGTGCGGATCGTGGCGCCGGCGGGCAGCGCGAGGCGGCCTGTGTCCTTCAGCGGCTGCGAGACGGCCGGTGCGCCCGCGGTATCGCTGCCGCGATTGACGAGATAGACAATGCGCGCGATGACCGCGAGGAAACCCAGCACGAGCACGACGCCCATGGCGATGACGGCGAACCTGAGCATCCGGATATGGCGGTCGCCGAGCACGATAGCGGCCGGGTCGGCGGGTTCGGAGGGATCGTCGCGCATGCGTGTCCTTGTCGATCGGTGTGGTGCGGCGTGATGAGCGGGCCGACGACCATTGGCGACGCGATACGGCACGACGTCGAGATCGTCGAGGCCGAGGCAGGCCAGCGCCTCGACCGCGTGCTCGGCGGGCGCATTGCCGAGTTGTCGCGGGCGCGCCTGCAGACCCTCATCAAGCAGGGCCACGTGACGGGCGCGCGCGGGACGATAGAAGAGCCCGGCCACAGGGTCAAATCGGGCGAGCGCTATGCGGTGCTGGTGCCGCCGCCGGAAGCGGCCGAACCAGCAGCCGAGCGCATCGATCTCGTGGTGGTGCACGAGGACGCCGACCTGATCGTCGTGGACAAGCCGGCGGGGCTGGTCGTCCACCCGGCGCCGGGACACTCGGGCGGGACGCTCGTCAACGCGCTGATCGCGCACTGCGGCGACAGCCTGTCGGGGATCGGCGGCGTGCGACGGCCGGGGATCGTCCACCGCCTCGACAAGGATACGAGCGGTCTGCTGGTGGTGGCGAAGTCGGATGCCGCCCATCGCGGGCTCGCCGAGCAGTTCGCCGCGCACGGCAGCGATGGCAAGCTGTTCCGCCGCTATCTCGCGCTGGTGTGGGGGATGCCCGACCGTCCACGCGGCGCCATCGATGCACCGATCGCGCGCAGCCGCCACAACCGCCTGCGGATGTCGGTGTCGCAGGGGCCGTCGGCACGCCACGCGGTCACGCACTATGCCTTGCAGGAGGTGTTCCGCGACGCCGAGGGGGTGCCGCTTGTGAGCCTGCTCGAATTGGAGCTGGAGACTGGCCGCACGCACCAGATCCGCGTGCATCTCGCCGACGACGGGCACCCGGTGATGGGCGATCCGGTCTACGGCAGCGGTTTTGCGTCGAGCGCGCGGCGGCTGGATGAGGTCGCTCAGGCGGCTCTGAAGGACCTCGGCCGGCAGGCGCTGCACGCGGCGGCGCTGGGCTTCGTGCATCCGGTCACACGGCGCAAGCTCGCGTTCGAGAGCGCGCTTCCGGCTGATTTCGCGCGATTGCTGGAGGCGCTGCGCCGATCGGCCGGCATCAAGCCGAAGGCGGCGGGCAAGACGGGGGTGCAGCCGACCGCCCGCAAGCCGCGGTCAAAATGAGCTCATCGGCTGGGTAAGGAATTCGACCTCCTCCGGCGTCGAAACGCGGCCGAGCGCGGCATTGCGATGAGGGAAGCGGCCGAAGCGGTCGATGATGACCTTGTGCGCGAGGGCGAACTTGTCGAGTTCGGGGTCCGCCAGCTCGCCGAGCAGCGCGACGGAGAGGACCTGGTCGGCGCGGCTTTCGCTGTGCTCGAACGGCAGGTAGAGGAAGATCCGTTCGCGCTTGGCGAACGTCTTGTCGAGGCCGGCATCGACGGCGGCGCGGGCGAGGCGGCGGGCGGTGGGATCGGTGGCGAAGGCGCGGGCGGTGCCCCGAAACATGTTGCGGGGGAACTGATCGAAGACCACGATCGCGGCCAGCAGCTCGCGCGGCGCGGTGGCATCGATCGCCGCTTGATTGGCCGCGAGCTGATCGTAAACCTCGGCGAAGCGGCCGACGATCGCGCGATCGACCGCGTCGTCCTTCTTGAAGCACTGCTCGTACGTCAGCTCGGTGAACCAGAAGGCGAGGACGTCACCCACCCAGGCCGGCTCGCCGGCGGGGCGGGGCATATCGAGGGCCGACATCAGGCCTTCAGCGCCTCGAGCCGGTCCTTAGAGGCAGGCGTCAGGTTGACGCTCTCGCCGCAACCACAGGAACTCGACTGGTTCGGGTTGTTGAACACGAACTGGGCCGACAGCTTTTCGACCTTGTAATCCATCTCGGTTCCGAGCAGGTACAACACCGCCTGCGGGTCGATAATGACGCGGGCGCCGTCCTGCTCGACGACCTCGTCGAACTTGCCGGCGCTGGTCGCCCACTCCATAGTGTATTCCATGCCAGCGCAGCCACCCTTCTTGATGCCGATCTTCAGCCCGGCCACGCCGGGGCCTTTCGACGCCATGATGGCGTTGACGCGGGTCGCGGCGGCGGGTGTCAGGGTCAGGACGGCGGGGCGGGTACGGGGGGTGCTCATGCGTCTAGTCCTCCATGGCGCCGGTTCAAGGCCGGTGCATGCGGCTGATTTAGCTTTGGGCTCTTTAGCACAAAAATGGGGCTTCGGGCGAGGCGTGACAAGCCCGATACTCCCCAGAGTTGAGGATGCCGGAACCGCCGGGTGGCTCGATGAGCGGGCAAGTGCCCGTTAAGTCGACTTGTGTGGCATAGAATGCAGGGTTGGCCGCGGGCTTCCATGGGCTCGCGGCCCACGATCGGAGAGGATGTATGAGCGAAGTCAAAGAACGAGTGAGTGGGGCGAGCGGTGCAGCGGTTCCGACGCCGGGTGTCGCCGGCGGGCCTGTGCTGGCCATCTCGGGCCTCACGACGTCGTTCATGCGTGACGGCAAATGGAACTCCGTCGTCCGCAACGTGTCCTTCGAGATCGGACCGCGCGAGACGGTGGCGGTCGTCGGCGAGTCGGGATCCGGCAAGAGCGTCACGGCGCTGTCGGTGATGCGCCTGGTGCCCGAGATCAACGGCAAGGTCGAAGGCAGCATCAAGCTCTCCGGACAGGAGCTGACCACGATCCCCGACAGCGAGATGCGTCATATCCGCGGCAACAAGATCGCGATGATCTTCCAGGAGCCGATGACCTGTCTCAATCCGGTGCTCACGGTCGGTTTCCAGATCGCCGAGGCGATCCTCTGCCACCGCGACGTCACGCGCGCCGAGGCCGAGGCGGAGACGATCCGGCTCCTCGAGAGGGTGCGCATACCGGCGGCGAAATCGCGCATCCACGACTATCCGCACAACTTCTCTGGCGGCATGCGCCAGCGTGTCATGATCGCCATGGCGCTCGCGTGCAAGCCGAAGCTGCTGATCGCTGACGAGCCGACGACGGCGCTCGATGTCACCATTCAGGCGCAAATCCTCGCGCTCCTCAAGGAGCTGCAGCGCGAGGAAGGCATGTCCATCCTCTTCATCACGCACGATATGGGCGTGGTGGCGGAAATCGCCGACCGCACGATCGTGATGTTCAACGGGCAGGTGGTCGAAGCCGGCAACACGGATCAGATCTTCGCGGCGGCGAAGCATCCCTATACGCGGGCGCTGCTGGCGGCGGTGCCGGTGCTCGGTTCGATGGAGGGACGGCCGCGGCCCATGCGCTTCCCGGTCGTCGACAAGGAGACCGGTCTTTCCGATGTGCCCACCGAGGCGGCGGATACGGTGAAGGAATCGGAGCGTCCGGTGCTCGAGGTGTCGGGCCTCACGACGCGCTTCGACATCAGCGGTGGCGTCTTCAGCGGCGTCGTCGGGCGTGTGCACGCGGTCGAGAATGTCTCGTTCAGCGTCAAGGTCGGAGAGACGCTGGCGCTGGTCGGTGAATCGGGTTGCGGCAAGTCGACGACGGGGCGGTCGATCCTTCGCCTCATCGAGCCCAACGCCGGCACCGTGATGGTCGACGGACAGGATGTCCTGAAGCTGCGCCCGGGCGAGCTGCGCGAAATGCGCAAGAAGATGCAGATCATCTTCCAGGATCCGTTTGCGAGCCTCAATCCTCGCATCACGGCCGGTGCTGCCATCGCCGAGCCACTCTATGCGCTCGGCGTCGCGACCAAGTCGCAGGCCCAGGACAAGGTCGCCGACCTGCTCACTCGCGTCGGGCTCAATCCGGATATGGCGAGCCGCTTCCCGCACGAGTTCTCGGGCGGCCAGCGCCAGCGCATCTGCATCGCGCGCGCACTCGCTCTCGGGCCGAAGCTGATCGTCGCCGACGAGGCGGTGTCGGCGCTCGACGTCTCGATCAAGGCGCAGGTGATCAACCTGATGCTCGACCTGCAGTCGCAACTTGGTCTCGCCTACCTCTTCATCTCGCATGACATCGCGGTCGTGGAGCGCGTCAGCCACCGGGTGGCAGTGATGTACCTCGGCGAGATCGTCGAGATCGGACCGCGTGAGGCCATCTTCGGCAATCCGCAGCACCCCTATACGAAGAAGCTGATGGCCGCGGTGCCGATCCCTGATCCGGCGCGCCGCAATCTTTCGCGCGGCGTCTCGAACGACGAGATCAAGAGCCCGGTGCGCGCGCCGGACTACGATCCGCCAACGCGGCTCTTCCGCGAAGTGTCGCCGGAGCACGTCGTCCAGATCTGGGACGAGAGCGAGTGGAAGTCCTCTTGAGCCCTGCTCACATGCTGTCGCGCATCGCCAGACGGTGACGGAACCATATGGCGATGAGCGGCAGCAGGATGGCGGCCGTGATGAAGATCGGCGGGGTGCCGTAGCGATCGACGATCGGGGCGGCCAGCGCCACCCCGATCGACTGGCCGATGAACATCGAGAACGCAAACAGCGATACGGCGAGGCCGCGCGCCTCCGGCGCCATCTGCGTGGCGTTGGTCTGCAGCGTGTTGTGGAACATGTAGAAGCCGAGGCCGAGCAGCACCAGTGCCGGGATCACGAACGCGATCGACGGCGCCACCGCCAGCAGGACGAAGCCGCCGCTGAGCAGGCCGGCACCGAGTGCGACGAGCCCGCGCTCGCCGAGCCGCGATAGCAGCCTGCGGGCGCTGAACGAGTAGCCGAGCGCACCGGCGCCGAACACCGCGAGCACTAGGCCGGCCACGGCGTAGCTCGCCTCCAGGCGGTGGACGAGGTCGGCGCCGATGTAGGCGAAGGCGCCGTACATGAGGAAGCACTCGAGAAACACCGCGACGAGCATGATCCGCACGAATGGCCGGCGGAAAATCGTCAGCGCGCCCCTGAGCATCGCGACGAAACCGTTTGCGCCGGCCGGGCTATTGGGCTGTGCCGAAGGATTGAGCTTGAGCTCGGTGAGCATCGCGATGCCGGCGACGATATGGATGGCGGCGACGATCACGAATACCGAGCGCCAGCCGAACGTGGCGCCGAGATAGCCGCCGACCGCCTGCGACAGCACGATCCCCGAGAATTGCGCCGATAGGAAGCGCGCGAGAACGGCCTGCCGCCGCTCGAAGGGGATGGCGTCGCCGATCCACGCGAACGCCAGCGGGATGATGGCGGAGCAGGCGGCGCCGGACGCGAACCGCGCCAGCGTCAGGTCGCTGAGCGACGTCGACAGGGCTGCGCCTGCCGTCGCCAGTCCGGCGACGACGGTCATCGTTCCGGCGATGCGGTATTTGCCGAACCGGTCGCCGATCGGGCCGAATGCGAGCTGCAGCAGTCCGTAGCCGATGGTGAAGCCGGTGATGATCGTGGCCGCCGTGCCGATGGTCGTCGAGAACGCGCCCGCGACCTGCGGCAGCAGCGAGTCGGTGACGCGCATGTTGACGGTGCTCGCGAATGCCGCGAGCGCGAGCAGCGCAATCGTCCGCAGCGGCGGCTCCGCAGGCACTTCAGGTTTCGGCTGCGTCATGGTTCAGGTTTGGCCTTGCCGGCGCCGGGCTCGTTGATGGCGGCGACGCCGATCAGCACCGCGGCAAGGCCGACGACGATCGACGCGGTGAACGGCTCGCCGAGCAGGAAGCAGCCGATGACGACGCCGAAAGCCGCCTTGAGAAAGCTCACCGTCGAGGTGCCGAGCGAACCGAGCGTACGGATGAGGCGGAAGTAGATGGTGACGCCGATGCCGTTGGCGAGGATGCCGCATGCTACTGTCGCCAGCAGCGAGCGGGCCGACGGATCGATCGCGAACGGCTGTTCGGCCACAAGGGCGAGCGCGACCATCATCACCGCGGAGGTGGTCGTCGTCGCGGCCGCTGCGCCAACCGGCGAGAGACCGGCGAAGCGGCGGCCGAACAGCGTCGCGCTCGCATAGCCGAGCGTCGCGAGCATGATCACGATCTGGCCGACGAAGCCGCGATCGAGCCCTTCGAGCGCGCCGAAGCCGATCACCGTGACGACACCGCAGAAGCCGATCACCAGGCCGAGTATGCGCTTGAAGCCGATGCTTTCCTGACGCGTGTAGAGCAGCGTGATGATCGTCACCACGATCGGCGACATCGACGTGAGGATCGCGGCGAGCGCGCTGTCGACGTACTGCTGGCCCCAGGCGATCAGCAGGCCCGGTCCGGCGCTGGTCAGGATGCCCTGGATGGCGAAGTCGCGCCACGTGGTCAGGCCAGAGGGGACGCGCACGCCCTGCGCCCACACGACCGCCCACAAGAATGCGGCCGCGATGATGAGGCGGAGCGCGACCGCCGTTACCGGCGGCAATGTCTCGAGCTGGATCTTTGTGAAGCCGAACTGGGCGCCCCAGAAGAAGGCGACGAGCGCGAGCAGGAACAGCTCCAGCGGCAGCCGTTGCGCGCGCTCGGTGGTCTGGACGGCCATGCTTCCCGCTCCCCCTCCCGCGGCGCAGCCGCAAGATGCCCTCATGGCTCAGCCACGGGACGGCGACATGGCTACAGCGCCGCCCCGCCACTTGTCGAGATGCCGAACCGGGCAGCAGATGCGTTGCCGACGCGTGATTCGCACTGTTGGTCGACGCTTCAGGCGGCAATACCGCGCCAGCGTTCCCAACCGCCGGCCCTGAGCTCACAGGCCGGACAGGTGCCGCAGCCGTAGCCCCAGGGGTGGCGCTTGTCGCGGACGCCGAGGTAGCAGGAGTGCGTGTGCTCGACGAGGATGTCGACGAGTGCCGGGCCACCGAGCGCGTCGGCGAGCGCCCAAGTGCCGGCCTTGTCGACATACATCAGGGGCGTGTCGATCGCGACCGGACGGTCGAGGCCGAGCGAGAGCGCCCGCGCCAGCGTCTGCAGCGTATCGTTGCGGCAATCGGGATAGCCCGAGTAGTCGGTTTCGCACATGCCGCCGACGAGCGTCCCGATCCCGCGCCGGTAGGCGAGCGCTGCCGCGTAGGTGAAGAACAGGAGGTTGCGGCCGGGAACGAACGTGCTCGGCAGGCCGGCAGCGGTCATCTCGATTGCCGTGTCGCGCGTGAGACTCGTCTCGCTGATCTGGGCGAGCGTCGGCAGCGACAGCATATGATCCTCGGCGAGGCGCGCGGACCATTCAGGAAACTGTTCGCGTAGCGCTGAGATAACGGCCCCGCATTGCTCGAGCTCGACGCGATGGCGCTGGCCATAGTCGAAGCCAATCGTTTCCACGCGCGCGAAGCGGGTGAGCGCCGAGGCGAGGCAGACTGTCGAATCCTGACCGCCGGAAAAGAGCACGATGGCGGCATCGGTGGTTGGGTTCGTCATCGGAGCGGCGTCTCGCGCAGGAGTGCTGATGCGATGTGAGTACGCCTGCGGGCACGCGCGATCAATCTCATCAGGGCGCGCACGCACGGAGGAGCCCCGGCGGATACGATCCCGCCGAGGCTCCCTGTCTGTTGTCCAGACGCCGTCCTTACTGCTGAGGCGTCTTCGGGGTCTGTGTCGGCGCCGGAGCGGGCTGCTCGGTCGGTGCCTTGGTCGTCGGTGCCGGCGGGGGCGCGGTCCGCTCTATTGCCGGCTGGCTCGGTGTACCGACGCGGGTGCCGGTACCGAAGCCGACAAACAACATGACGAGAATTGCCACCACCGCGAACACGCCGATAGCCATTCCCCAGCCGCTGCTCGCGTCGTAGCGGTTTGGAGCTCTGTCGATGTAGTCCTGCGTCGAACGACGCTCATAGTCAGTATCTGCCATGGCGGGCCTCCTATGCTTTGCCAATTGCAGGGAAAACGCGCGTTCCCGGGCGTGGTTCCGACGCGAGGTGGATGGATGGGGTTACTTCCCGCTGGGCTGGTCGTTCCGCGGCGGCTTGAGTAGGCTGGCGCCGCCGGGCTCGATCGCGAACCCGGCGCAATGGGGAGTACAGACAATGACGACGCCCGAGCTCGAGATGCTGCAATCGATCAAGCTGCCGTTCGCCGATCTGCTCGGCCTCGAGTTCGTCGCGGCAACGAAGGACATGGTGCGCGCCGAGCTGGTCGTGCGGCCCGAGATCTGCACGCGACCGGCGACGATCCACGGCGGCGCGATAATGGCCTTCGCCGACACTCTGGGTGCCGCCGGCACCGTCGTCAATCTGCCCGAAGGCCATTCGACGACGACGATCGAGTCGAAGACCAATTTTCTCTCCGGCGCGCCAGTCGGCACGAAAATCGTCGGCGAGGCGACGCCGGTCCATCGCGGCAAGCGCACCCAGGTCTGGCAAACACGGATCACGCGCGCCAGCGACGGCGGGCTCGTGGCGGTGGTGATGCAGACGCAGATGGTGCTCGAACCCAGACCACCGAAGGCATGACCGCCTAAAGCGTGACGCGAAGGCGCGCACCGACTACGATCATCGACGACAACTCAAAACCCAAACGAGCCAGGGGAGGCACGAGGCAATGTTCATGTTCGATCTGAAAGGCAAGGTCGCAGTCGTGACGGGCGGCAACGGCGGCATCGGTCTCGGCATGGCCCGCGGGCTCGCGAGTGCCGGCGCCGATGTCGTCATCGCGGCGCGCAAGGCGGAGAAGTCGAAGGGAGCTGCAGCGGAGCTCGCCAAGCTCGGCGTGCGCACGGGCGTCGTCGAGGTCAACGTCGCCGACGATGCGTCGTGCAAGAAGATGGTCGCGGACGCGGTGAAGCAGATGGGCCGCATCGACATCCTCGTCAACAACGCCGGGATCAACATCCGCAAGCCGCCGGAGAGCTACACGGTCGCCGAGTGGCGCGAGATCCTGTCGATCAATCTCGACGGCGCGTTCTACTGCTCGCAGGCGGTCTATCCCGAGATGAAGAAGGCGGGCGGCGGCAAGATCATCAACATCGGCTCGATGATGTCGCTGTTCGGCGCGCCGCTGACGACGGCATATGCGGCCTCGAAGGGCGGCCTCGTACAGATGACGCGTGCGCTGGCGACGGCGTGGGCGAAGGACAACATCCAGGTCAATTCGATCCTGCCCGGATGGATCGATACCGAGCTCACGCAGCGCGCGCGGGTCGATATCGAGGGGCTCAACGAGAACGTCCTGTCGCGGACACCGGCGGGGCGCTGGGGCACGCCGGACGACTTCTCCGGCATTGCGGTGTTCCTGGCGGCCCCGGCGTCGGATTTCGTGACCGGGGCGGCAATCCCGGTGTGCGGCGGCTTCTCGGTGCGCGGTTAGGCGGAGCGTCCAAAAGGTGCACGCTGGTTAACCAGCGTGCAACCATTTGGGCCCAAGGTCAATTCATATCAACTTCCGATTGCGATTGTCGCTCCGGGATGGAGATGGATGGCCCCCTGCATGATGCGCGCCGGATTTCGCCTGACCCTGCTGCCGGAATTCCTCTCGATCGGCTTCTGCGTCGGCCTGGTGGCGGGCGCGATGGCGGGGACGACGGCAGCGGACCAAGGACCGCTGGTCGACGCTTCGCCGCCCGTCGTCGCGCCGTCGGTTCGCGTTTCTGTCAGCACGCTTGATCTGACGCGCCTCGTTCCCGCGCACTTCGGCGATTGGGACGCGGCGTCCCCGACGCCCGAGCGCTGAGCCAAATGTTACCCGCCCCGGGCAGGCGGTGAGCCGGGCGGCGGCTCGGTCGGCGCGCGATCGTCTGGCGCGGGCGGCTGGGGCTCGACGGCGATATCCTCGGCGTTGTCCGCGCGCTTCTTCTCCGGCCGCGCACCATTCGCGGGTGGCGGCTGCGATGCCGGCGACTTCGGCGCGCGCTCCTCGGCGATGCGGTTGATCAGCGCGCGCACGCCGTCGAGGTCGCGCAGATGGACGTCGTGCTGATTGAACGGGATCTCGATTCCCGCAGTCTTGAACTCCTTCATGATCGCGATGCGCAGGTCCGACTGGATGTTGCCGGCGCGGCCGACGTCGGCGACGAAGAACCACATGAAGAAGTCGAGCGAGCTGGCGCCGAAGTTCTCGAAGATGGCGCCGGGCGGCGGCTCGGTCAGGACCTGAGGGTGCGCGTTCGCGCACGCAAGCATGATCGCGATCACCTGCTCGGGATCGGCGTCGTACGTCGCGCCGACGCGCACCGTGCCGCGGCCCATGAGGCTGCGATGGGTCTTGTTGAGGACGCTGCCCGTGATCAGCGCGGAGTTGGGGACGATCAGCCGCGCGCGATCGAACGTCTCGATCTCTGTCGAGCGCACGGAGATGCGGCGCACGAAGCCCTCCTGGTCGCCGACGACGATACGATCGCCGACCTTCACCGGCCGTTCGACGAGCAGGATCAGGCCCGAGACGAAGTTGTTGACGATCGATTGCAGGCCGAAGCCGATGCCGAGGGATAGTGCGCCGGCGACGATCGCGAGATTGGTGATGTCGAGGCCGCCGTAGGACACGGCAAGGACGGCAGAGAGCGCGATGCCGCTGTAACCGACCGCGGTCTCGATCGAGTTCGCGATGCCGATGTCGAGGCGGCGGGGCTGGAGAACGCGCTCGCGCAGCCAGCGCTGGAACATCCGCGTCGCCAGCAGCAGCCCGATGAACAGGATGATGGCGATAAGGATGCGGGCCGGCGAGACGCGGAACTGGCCGATCTCGAAGCCGAAGAACGCGCGCGTGAACCAGTCGCGGATGTCGGCGGCGGTGAAACCCCATTGCACGAGGACGAGCGGCACCGCGATCAGCAGCAGCGCGATCGTCAGCAGTACCTCGACCAGCCACGCGAATTCGTTGATGCGCGTCTGCTCAAGGTGCAGGCGGGTCGAGAGCGCATTCCCGATCGGATTGGCGGGCTGCTCCATCGTGCGCGTCACGGAGCGGATGGTGAGATAGACGAGCCCGGCCGCCACCATGACGGTGCCGGTGAGAACGAGCTGCTGGGCGATGAAGCGTCCGAGCGCGAGGTAGCCGAGCAGCGACAACGCCATGATCAGCAGTGTCACCAGCCACAGCGGCAGCTTCAGCCACAGCGGATCGAGTCTGCTGGTGGCGGGGATGACGACGGCGTCGCTGTCCGGGGATCGGATCGGCTGCCGCTCGAACCTCGTCAGCAGCAACCCCGTCAGCAGGCCCGCGTAGGCGAGACTGCCGACGAACGTGCGAACGACGGTCAGCGATAGCGGAGCGACGAGCACGCGGCCGATCTCGCTGAGGGCCAGGTCGACCGAATAGAGGAGGACGATGCCGATCAGATACCAGCTTATGCGGACTGCAGCCCGATCGTTGAGGTCGACCAGTCTCAGGGATGGATCACGCGGCGACAGCACGGCGCGGATCAGCGTCGAGACCAGGGAGGCGAGCAGTATCGACCAGAAGAGGGCGACGATGATCTGGCCGCCCGGTCCGATCATCAGGTCGAGGTACTGCAGCCCAAGATAGAGGATCGCGAGCGCCAACACGACGGGAATTCCGCGGGCCGGCGCGATCCAGGCAATCTTCTGGGCCCGCTGTATGAAGGTCCGCCCGTCCGGCGGCGGGGTATCGTTGATCCGCTCGATCCACCGCACGAGGAGGCCGAGGCCGATCCATGCCGCGAGTGCCGCAAGCAGCAACAGGACGAGCTGCGACGTCCAGACCTGTGCGATACGGAACCAGTCGAGAAGGACATACTTGCCGAACTCGTGCGTCGCGGGGATGTCGCGGGACGCGCGCCGCCAATGGTGCGGCACCAGTGGGCTCGGACTGCGTTCGAACAGATTGCGGGTGAACAGCGACTGACGCGCGTCCGTGATCGTCTGGATCAGCTCGCGGATGCGCACACCCGTGAGATCGACGGTCCTCAGCGCGCCGTCGATGTTGGCGACGACTGCGTTGAGGCGCGTGCGCTCGGCGGCGACTGCGGGAGCCTCAGGTGCCGCCGTCTTGGACGGCACCGGCCCGAGGCTTTCGACCTGGCGCCGCGCGGCGGCGAGAAGCGGCCGGAGCGTTTCGGTGATGGTGGCGAGTTCGGCCGTCATCTTGTCGACGTCGGCCCTCACGCGGGCAAGATCGGCATCGGAGTCGCTGACCCGTTCCACAGACTGGCGGGCGACGTCGACGGCGGCGGCGATGCGGGCGATTTGGTCGGCGATTGGAGCCGGCACGCCGGTCGGCATCGTTTCCGCGGGTACCTGGGGCGCCGGCTCGGCTGGTTGAGGCGCCTGGGCCGGTGCTGGGGCAGGAGCCGGGGTCGATGGCGCCGTGGGCGCGGGCTGTGGCTGGGCCTGCTGCGCGAGCGTGGGCGCGGAGGCGAGGAGCAGCACGGCGACGATCGCCGCGCACCACGAACGCATCAGCATAGAAATCATGAACCTCATCGTTCCATCGGCCGGGGCGTCTCCGCTCTTTGCTTTCCGGCAACCAGCGACTGCCGGCAGCTCACTCCGCCGCTGACTCTCCGCCGCCGCTCGCCGCGCGCGGGGTGCGCGTAAAGACCGGCTGCACGGAGACGCGCTGGGCAACTTCCTCGCGTGGCTTGTCAGCCGTCACGGCCGGCTGCTCCGGCGCCGCGATGCCGGTCTCGATGACCACATCCACCGGACCGCCGGTCATGATCAGGTGCTCGGTGTCGTCGCGGCGGATGAGGATTAGACGTCGCCGTCCGTCGACATTGGCATAGTCCACGACGGCGAGCCGGGGCGGCGGCCGAGGTCCGAACAGCGCCGCCCGCGGCGACGTGCCGTTCATGTAGCTCCGCACCACGAAATACGCAGCCGCGGCGACCAATGCCAGGAGCGCGATGATGAAGACATACCAGATGAAGGACGTCATGCCCCCTGCCGCGGCCTGAGCCGCGCTCCCTCGCCGAACCGGTTCAGTAGCAGGAAGCTCCTGCGCCGCGCCACGTTTGTCTGCGCCATCTCTATCAACCAACGCCCGCAGGTCCACAATGGGACGCCTCGACACGGCCCTTCGGTTGTGGACAGAGCATTCATGTCACGTCATGCCGCGGCCCCCTCAGCCTCACGTGAATTCAAAGTCCGTTGCTCTAGCGCCGACCGCAAGTCTTGTGCTCAATCAATGCCCTCAGTCGTATGGGCGTGTAACAGAAGGCGGCATCTCGGTGATGGAGCGACGTTTCCATGTGTGGAACATCGCGGCGGCGCTGGCCCCGTCAGATGGACTCATACACAGTGCCTGACGCCAACTTAACCCTGTCGAACGCGTTATGGATGCCCTAACGGCGTGTCGGCGCGCCGTGCTACGCATCAAAGGAGCGACGGCCCTGTGTTGCACCGATTTTCGCAATTGTTTCATGCCGTTGGAATTGCGAATCGGTTAGGGTCGCCGGCCATGACCGGGTTCCAAGGGCTCCACGACAACAAGCGCAGCGAGGCGACGATGGCGGGGAGCCCGTCACGTGGTGGAGTGATTCTGGCGGTCACGCTGACGCTTGCCGCGGCCCTGGCGCTCGGCATCGTCGCCATGTGGTCGTCGCGCGCGACGGGCCCGCTGGTCCTCGCATTTCTGTCGCTGCTTGCCGTGATCGGCGTCTTCTTCCTGTTCGGCACCGCGGCGGGTCTGATCAGGCTGCACACCGAGGACGAGCGCGGCGATCTCAACGAGCGCGCCGCCGAGGGGCTCGATCTCGGATTTCTGATCACCGATGCAGCGGGCCATCCGCTCAAGGCGAACCGCGCCTTCCGCCGAATCGTCGGCGAACATCCGTCGGGTGAGCCTCGCGCGCTCGAGGAAGCGTTCTCGGGCGAGCCGCAGGCCGCCGAATGCCTGTTCCGCCTCCTGCGCGCGATCGAGCGCGGCGAGGGGCGCCAGGAGGAGTTCCGTCTGCGTGGCCAGGACGGCCGTGCGCGCACGTCGCGGTGGTTGCGCGTGACCGTGCGCCCGATCGCTGCGGCGATCGGTGGCGGCGAAGGTCAGCCGCGGATCCTATGGCAGATCGCCGACGTCACGCAGGAGCACGCCCGCGTCGCCGAGACCATGCGCGGTCTCGAGCAGCGTCTCGCCTATTTCGATGCGCTGCCGCTGGGCCTTATCGATCTCGCCGCCGACGGGCGCGTGACCGCGATCAACCGGACGCTCTCCGGCTGGCTGGCGCGCGACGTGCCAATCGATGTCGAGCATGACGTGCGTCTCGGCGATCTGCTCGCTCCCGGCGCCGAGGCGGCGATCCGCGCGGCGCTGTCGGCGGCCGAAGGCCAGTGGGCGCGGGTCGATACGGAGCTCGTGCGCCCGGCCGGCGTCTTCGTGCCCGTCGAGGTGATCGCGGTGCCGGCGAGCGATCCAACGCTCGGGCCGGCCATCCAGCTCTTCGTACTGCCGCGGCGCGCGCGCCAGGAGATCGAGGGCGCTGGCGCGCGCCAGAGCGGGCAACTCGCGCGCTTCCTCAACTCGGCGCCGTTCGGCATGGCGACGATCGCCGCCGACGGCCGCATCCTCAACGCCAACGCGACGTTCTCCCATCTGTTCCGCGATGGCCATTCCGCAGAGATCAAGACGACCGGCGACATTGTCGGCCGCATCACCGATACCGATGCGCGGGCGGCGATGCAGAAAGCGATCGAGCAGGCGCTCAAGGGCCGCGCCGTCAGCGAGCCGCTCGAAGTAACGCTTGGCAAGGAGGGCGCCGCGACGCGGCGCGTGTACCTCAATCCGGTCTCGGCCGGCGATGGCGATGCGACGGTGATCGCCTACGTGATCGATGCGACCGAGCAGAAGGCGCTCGAGCTGAAGTATGCGCAGAGCACCAAGATGGAAGCCGTCGGCAAGCTCGCCGGCGGCATCGCGCACGACTTCAACAACGTGCTGACCGCGATCATCGGCTTCTCCGATCTGCTGCTGCAGACGCACCGCCCGACCGACGCGGCCTATAAGGACATCATGAACATCAAGCAGAATGCCAACCGTGCCGCCGGCATGGTGCGGCAGCTCTTGGCGTTCTCGCGGCGGCAGACGTTGCAGCCGGAGGTTCTCGAACTCGGCGACGTCGTCAGCGACACTGCGTCATCGCTTCTTCGCAAGTCGATCGGCGAAACGGTCGAGCTCAAGATCCTGTCCGGTCGTGACCTCTGGCAAGTCAAGGCGGATCGGACGCAGCTTGACCAAGTGCTGATCAATCTCGTGGTCAATGCCCGCGATGCCATGCCAAACGGCGGACAGATCACGATTGCGACACGAAATGTGGGCGAAGCCGACACGCGCGCTTTCCGAGGCATGGGTATGCCAGCCGGCGAGTTCGTCGAGATTGCGGTGACAGACACAGGTCACGGCATGACACCGGAGGTCATGGCGAAGATCTTCGAGCCGTTCTTCTCGACCAAGGAGGTCGGCAAGGGCACGGGCCTCGGTCTCTCGACCGTCTACGGCATCGTCAAGCAGACCGGCGGTTTCGTGTTCCCGGAGAGCGCGCCCGGCCAGGGCACGACGTTCCGCGTCTATCTTCCGCGCCACGTTCCGACGGAAGCCGACTTAACCGCGGCGCTGGTCGGTCCGAAGAAGGAGCGTGCGCGCGACCTCACCGGCAGTGGCCGTGTGCTGCTGGTGGAGGACGAGGATTCGGTGCGTGCCTTTGCGATCCGCGCGCTCAAGCGGCAGGGCTACGAAGTCATCGAGGCGACGTCGGGTGTCGAAGGACTCGAGAAGTTCCAGGAGGCCGGCGGTCAGGTCGATCTCGTCGTCAGCGACGTCGTGATGCCGGAGATGGACGGGCCGAGCATGCTCAAGGAGCTGCGCAAGCAGCGGCCGGACATCAAGGTCGTCTTCATGTCCGGTTATCCGGATGACGCGTTCAAGCGAAATCTCGATCCAGCCGAGCGCTTCGCCTTCCTGGCAAAGCCGTTCACGCTCCCACAGCTCGCCGCCAAGGTAAAAGAAGAGCTCGAGCGGTGACGGAGCGCAGCGGTATATGCGCCGCCGTTTCCTCGCGAATCGAGAGTCGTCCCGCTCACTTCCACCATGAGGAAGAGTGGCGCCCTGTTCAGCGCAGAACACGTAGCGAACACGACCAGAGATTCAATTCACAATCATCATGTTGACGTCCCCTTGCGCAACGAGAACAAAAATAGTACAAACGGGTCAGATTGCTCGAATCTGCAACCCGTGGAATAAGGGGACACCGCATCATGACTGCTTCGCATCTTCGCGTCGTCGAGGGAGACGATATGGATAAGCACAAGGCGCTCGACGCAGCGCTGGCGCACATCGAGAAGCAGTTCGGCAAGGGCTCGATCATGCGCCTCGGTGCGCAGGACAAGTCCATCGACGTCGAGGCGGTCTCGACGGGTTCGCTGGGGCTCGATATCGCGCTCGGGATCGGTGGTCTGCCGCGCGGACGCGTGATCGAGATCTTCGGCCCCGAAAGCTCCGGCAAGACGACGCTCGCACTGCAGGTCGTAGCGGAATCGCAGCGGCGCGGCGGCATCTGCGCGTTCGTCGATGCCGAGCACGCGGTCGATCCGGTCTATGCACGCAAGCTCGGCGTCAAGGTCGAGGATCTCCTGATCTCGCAGCCCGACTCCGGCGAGCAGGCGCTCGAGATCGTCGACACGCTCGTGCGCTCCGGCGCTGTCGACGTGCTCGTTGTTGACTCGGTCGCCGCGCTGACCCCCAAGGCCGAGCTCGAAGGCGAGATGGGCGACAGCCTACCCGGCCTGCAGGCGCGCCTCATGAGTCAGGCGCTGCGCAAGCTCACGGGCACCATCTCCAAGTCGCGCTGCATGGTGATCTTCATCAACCAGATCCGCATGAAGATCGGCGTCATGTTCGGCAACCCGGAAACCACGACGGGCGGCAATGCGCTGAAATTCTACTCCTCGGTGCGCCTCGACATCCGCCGCATCGGCCAGATCAAGGAGCGCGACGAGCCAGTCGGCAACCAGACCCGCGTCAAGATCGTCAAGAACAAGGTCGCGCCCCCTTTCAAGCAGGTCGAGTTCGACATTATGTACGGCGAGGGCATCTCCAAGACCGGCGAGCTGGTCGATCTCGGCGTGAAGGCGGGCATCGTCGAGAAGTCGGGCGCCTGGATCTCCTTCAAGGGCACCCGCATCGGCCAGGGCCGCGAGAACGCCAAGACGTTCCTCAAGGAGAACCCCAAGGTTGCGGCTGAGATCGAGGCTGCGATCCGCCAGAACGCAGGCCTGATCGTCGACAAGATGCTGCTCGAGCCGAGTGACGAGACCGATCCGGACCCCGAGGGCCTGACCGAGGTGCCTGATGCCGACGGCGTGCTGCCGGACACCGAGGAGACGGGCGCCCGCAAGGGCCGGGGCGGGCGGCGCTAGAGCCTGATCGTTCGAGATGGGCGCGCCGACGCGCGCATCGAGAGCGTGAATCGAGCTCTCTCCAGCCCGTCCACCATTCCAATCGCCAGTGGGTGACTGCTGGTGCCGATGACAGGGGAGTTGTGGCAGTAACCACGGCTCTCCTGTCTACAACCTTCCGGGACAGCCCCGCCGGAGGGGCGGCACAGACGCAATTCCGCTCTCCATTTCCGAGACTTCGATCGGTTCGACTGGTGTGCTAGAGCAACGGACTTGAAATTCACCTCAGTTCGAGGCTGGGCGGGGAGTGAATTTCAAGTCTAAAGTTGCTCTATAAGGTTCTGATTTCTAAAGCGTCTTTGGACCTCAAATGCGACTCTGAGATCGGCCCAGGCGTGGGTCGCATTTAAGGTCCGACGCTTTAGCGCGGCCGACGATTGACTAACGCCGTCCCGCTAGTTACCTGCATATTCAGGAATGTGTGCCCCGGAAGTCCGGGTGCACGGCGCTTGGCCACGCGAACGATCGCGGCTCCAGGGAGTTACCGAGCATGGTCATGTCATCCCAGACCGCCCCGAGCGGCAACGTCGAAGCTTATGATCCGATCTGGCAGGCCGTCCGCGCCGAGGCGGAGGACGTGATGTTGGCCGAGCGCGCGCTCGGCGGCTTCATCTATGCGACGATCCTCAGTCACAACCGCCTCGAGGAGGCGATCTGCCATCGTCTTGCGCAACGGCTCAATCATGCGGATGTCGATGCCGGTCTGATCGGGCATACGTTTGCCGAGGTGCTACGCGAGCGCCCCGACATCGGCCGCTGTTTCCGCGCCGATCTCGCGGCCGTGTTCGATCGCGATCCAGCGTGCCACCGCTATCTCGAGCCGCTCCTCTACTTCAAGGGTTTCCACGCGCTCGTGACGCACCGTTTCGCGCACGCGCTGTGGACCGATGGACGCAAGGACTTCGCACTCTATCTGCAGAGCCAGAGTTCGCGCATCTTCGGCGTCGATATCCACCCCGCGGCGCGCATCGGTCGCGGCCTGATGTTCGATCACGCGACGGGCATCGTGATCGGCGAGACCGCGGTGATCGGCGACCATTGCTCGCTGCTGCACGGTGTGACGCTCGGCGGCAGCGGCAAGGAGGGCGGCGATCGCCATCCCAAGATCGGCGACAACGTCATGATCGGCGCCGGCGCCAAGGTGCTCGGCAACATCCAAATCGGCAACTGCTGCCGGGTCGCGGCGGGCAGCGTGGTGCTGCAGGACGTGCCGCCGCAGACGACGGTCGCCGGCGTTCCGGCACGCATCGTCGGCCCCGCCGGATGCCCCGAGCCCGCGCGCACCATGGACCAGCGCCTGCAGCCCGGCGACTGCGGCTGCAGCTGAGTGCAGCGTACGTATCTGACGCGGGCCTATGGTGCCGCGCAATTCAGGGAGATCGAGCGTGGCGGAAGGCAAGGGCGGGGGCAAAGGCAGCGTGCTGTCGAAAGACGAGATCGGCAAGTTGCAAGTGTACTTGCGCAAGGTCCTCGCCAACAAGTCGGTCGAAGTGAGGGCGCGTCAGCGCGCCGGCGACGCTGCCGAGGTTTACATCTCCGGAGAGTTCGTAGCTCTGGTGTCTAAGAGCCTCGATGAGGGCGAGACCAGCTACGAGCTCAGCATGTCCATCCTCGACTACGATCTCGACGACGACCAGTCCTGATCGGCGCGCTGGAGCCTCAGATGCCTCTCTACAAGCTTGGTGATCACGCCGTCTCGGTGCCGGCGTCCGGTCAATACTGGATCGCGCCGACGGCGGTGGTGATCGGCCAGGTGTCGATCGAGGAGGACGTCGGAATCTGGTTCGGCGCCGTGATCCGCGGCGACAACGAGCCTATCCGGATCGGCGCGCGCTCCAACATCCAGGAGAACTGCGTCCTCCATGTCGATCCGGGCTTTCCGATGGTGATCGAGGAGGAGTGCACGATCGGCCATACCGCGATGCTCCACGGCTGTCACATCGGCCGCGGCGCGCTGATCGGCATCGGCGCTATCGTGCTCAACGGCGCGCGGATCGGCGAGGGTGCGATGATCGGCGCCGGTGCGCTGATCCCGGAAGGCAAGGTCATCCCGCCGAATGCCGTCGTGTTCGGGACGCCGGGCAAGGTCGCGCGCGAGGTGGGCGAGGCCGATCGCCAGCGCGTGGATGCGGGTGTGCAGGACTACATGGCGCGCTGGAAGCGCTACGCGGCGACCTTCAAGCCGCAGGACTGAACGGGGATACGATAAGCGCCGATAGCGGCTGCGGTACGAAGCTACCGCTGCGCGCGGTCGTTGCGAACGCCGGAGAGCAGCGCCGGCGAGCGGCCGTCGCGGCTGTCGAGCGACACCCACACCTTCGGATCGATGTAGGACTGGCGCATGATGTAGGTGTAGCCGGTCGCGTGCCACGGCTTGAGATCGTCGACCTTGTTATCGAGGATGAAGTCGCCCTTGGCCGTGCGCGCGGTCAGGATCGCGTGTCCTTCGCCCTTCTCGTCGCGGACGACGGTCATCAGGAGCGCGCTCGCTGGCCATCCGCGCGCCATCAGCACCTGCCGCTTCAGCAGCGCATAGTCCTCGCAATCGCCGCGGTTCATCGGGATCGCCCAGTATTCGGCGACGCCATAGATCTCCTGGTCGGTCGCCGGCTCGATCAGCTTGTTGACGGCGCGATTCACGTGGTCGAGCTCTTCCATGCGCTCCGACGTCATCTCGACGCGTGCATCCTCGATCACGCCCTGCCGGCACTCCGCCGGCTGCCGCTCGCAGAAGCTGACGAAGCCGAACGGCGGCAACGCCGGGCCATAGACGCGCATGTACGGCGAAACGCGGGGCTCGAGTGACGCCACCTTGCGCTGCGCGTGGCTATCCGTGCTGGCAACCGTCGCAAGGGCGCCGCCGCAGATGATTGCCAGCACTAGTCTCGACGCAAGCGACATGACCTCGAACTCCCTCAAGCCGCAACAGGCTACCAAACAGTCGTTGCCCGACCTCCAAGCCGATGGGGTGCATTCGATGCAAATGCGTCGCGCAATTGCTTCAAATTGTCGGCAATCCGTCGAACGTGCGCTGACGCGCGCGTATCTCGAAACGCCGCCTGGTCCCCGCTTCGTGCCCCTATCCGAAATGGTTCCTCAGCGCGGTCGGGTTCTGGATGTCCACGAACCGGATGCCGATGCCGTCCTTGTGGTGACGCACGACGACGCCGCGCAGCTTGCCGAGCATCACCTCGTTGCCGATCTGCGGACGCTTTTTT
>VFQN01001089.1_pt1 | contig 47491 bp, 76 predicted proteins | sample 3512371 | NCBI WGS metagenome assembly VFQN01 (sample SAMN10412370, study PRJNA504923) | tailings metagenome | isolation source: Replicate 2 from Balatoc abandoned mine | place: Philippines: Itogon, Benguet | collected 2017-08-28
CCCCACAGGCTGACAGTTTCCGGTTCCGTTACTTTGCGGCTTTGCCGTTACCCCCTCGCTTTCAGTCGCTACGCTTGCTTCTGGCCGCTCTTCCCGGTAGCTGACACCCGACTGTACCACCCGCAAAGCCCCAGTCCCGCATCAACACATCACCCCTTTCCCGTGCCCACACTCCTGAACCCATACCCACGACACCGTACCGCACCTCCACCACGCTCCCACACATCCCCAACCAGGTGCTGTCCCTGGCCTCCTTCACACACTTGTCACCTGGTGTCCACCACCCGCACCCCTTAACCCACGGCACCTTAACCCACACTTTCCACCCTCCCACACATCCCCAACCAGGTGCTGTCCCTGGCCTCCTTCACACACCCGTCATCCAGTGCACCACCCGCACCCCTTAACCCACGGCACCTTAACCCACACTTTCCACCCTCCCACACATCCCCAACCAGGTGCTGTCCCTGGCCTCCTTCACACACCCGTCATCCAGTGCACCACCCGCACCCCTTAACCCACGGCACCTTAACCCACACTTTCCACCCTCCCACACATCCCCAACCAGGTGCTGTCCCTGGCCTCCTTCACACACCCGTCATCCAGTGCACCACCCGCACCCCTTAACCCACGGCACCTTAACCCACACTTTCCACCCTCCCACACATCCCCAACCAGGTGCTGTCCCTGGCCTCCTTCACACACCCGTCATCCAGTCCACCACCCGCACCGCTTAACCCACAGCACCTTAACTAACACCTTCACACACCTTCCCCATCCCCCAACCAGGTGCTGTTCCTGGCCTCCTTCCACTCCGCGCCCTTCCCCCACTCCCTGGCGGTGGCCTCCGAGGGGCTGCTGACCATCGGAACAGTGGACCCCATCCAGAAGCTGCACGTGCGCACGGTGGCGCTGGGGGAGCAGCCGCGCCGCATAGCGCACCACCCCGCCGGGAGGACGCTGGCCGTGCTCACGCACCGAACGGTGAGTGGGGCAATCATACTTTGGCATCCAGCTTTGTGCAGTCCTCATTGTTGGTTAGGTATCATCCTTGTCGTGGGCGTGGCGCTACCACCGGGGCGCTGGTTTTGCCCACGATGGGGTCGCCTCGGCACGTGGCGCAGGGTGTACTCGTCATACGTTCAGCGCGGTATTTCAGCTTCGCATGCGCTGGGCATGACATTAGCATCACCTATTGTTAAGAAGACGCTTACCGCCGACGTTGTCCAGGAGCCCGATGGCGAGGTATGGGTGCACGTGCAGCTTCTGGACGACACCACCCTGCACATTGTTTTCAAACCCAATTGGCATGCATGTGCACCCAACACCGAAAGAACACGTATGCAACTACTATTGCCTCCAGGAGCCTGACGGCGAGGTGCGGGCTCACGTGCGGTTCCTGGACGACACCACCTTCGAGGTGGTGGCCTCGCACACGCTGGCCCCCCGGGAGGACGTGTGCTCGCTGGCAGCGCTGCCGTACACCTGCCCGCCGCCGCCGCCGGGGCAGCAGGGGCCCGCCGCCGGCGAGGTAAGGGGTTTTCGGGGTGTTGCGGGAGCGTCGCGAGCAATGCGATGACACAGACGTGCGTGTTGCCTGAGCACACGCCGCACGCCAATCATCAAGCTTGCTAGGCATTAGGTTGACGCCCGAGCCGACGTCGTGCTTGTTACTAACCAAGCAGTCACCAACAGTCTTCGGCTATGGTTCAAACACACGGCGCCGCCAAAGTTGCAGTTGCGTGGTTTTTACGATACCGGAAAGCGCAAGCCCAGCGCGCGGGCCTGTTTCCACCTGCCGCTGCGGAACCTCCCCCCAACCCCACCTTTCATAAGTTAAATCCGCGCCATCACCCTACCTGCCTGGTTCCCGCAGCTGCAGCCGGCCGTGTTCGTGGTGGGTACGGCAGTCATCAACCCCGAGGAGCAGGAGCCGTCCCGCGGGCGGCTCATCGTGCTGGAGTACGACAGTACGGCAGCGGGGGGCCCGAGCTCCGGTGCCAACGACGCACGGGTGAGCTGATTGGCGGTCCGTCCGTGCCTTGATGTGCTTGTGGCGCCTGGCTGCGAATATCAGCCGTGCTCTCCACGAGCACGGCTGATATTCTGCATGCTCCAGAATGCAGAAGGTGCTAGCACAGGACACGGGATCCTGTTGGGCAAGCGTCGTGCTTTCGTAACGTCCGCACTTCCGCACCTTACAAAAACTGACTTCAGCATCCCTGCCCTGACCCCTCTACAGGTCCGGGTGGTGACGGAGCGGGAGGTCAAGGGAGCCCCCTGGTCGGTGCTGCCCTTCGCGGGGGACAAGCTGCTCGTGGCGGTCAAGAGCAAGGTGGGCTAGGAGCTAAGACACAGGCCCGTAGAAGCCAACTGTTGCGGGTGCCTGTGCCGTGCAAGGCATATAACATCTCAGGTGCATGCACTCGCTTGAGTCTCGCGCCTTGCGGTCAAGTGCAAAGGGAGGGCTGCACGCGCAGGTGATCTGTGTATCACGCTTGGCGTTGCCCACCTCTCTCTTGGTATGCATCTGATCAATATCCGCTTCACCGAACTCAAGTGCGACCGGCTACTTCGCCTTCTCACCGCCAAACTTCCCTGCCACTTGTGCCACAGACGAAGGGTACCTTCCTGCACCAAAATATGCCAATACCTTGCGCCCTGTGTCCGTGGCTCACCAGCTCTGCGCACCTGCCTCCCCTTTGGCTTGCCGTACCTACCCGTACTGCCATACCTGCCGCACCGCCCCAGGTGACGGTGTACCGCTGGGTGTCTCGTGACGGCGCGGGCGGCAGCGGCGGCGTGGGCCCCACGGTGGAGCTGGCCAGCGAGTGCGTGCAGAGCGCCAACGTCATGGCCCTGTACCTCAGCGCCAGGTGGGAGCATGTGTAATAGCAGTACGGGATGTGTATTAAGGATGTGGGCCCCGCCGTGGAGCTTAGCAGCGAGCTGCGTGCAGAGCGCCAACGTCAAGGCCCAGTGCCAGGTGTGAAATAGCACCCTTCGTGCAATGCCGTGTATGGGTGCATTTAGTTGGTTGGAGCACCGCATGCCGTACCCGGGGCTGCTGAGCCCCTGATCTACGACGGCCAGATTCGCCCCGAGTCGAGACTGCCGACCTTGGAAGTGTATGTCCACCCATAACCTTGTCAACCCACGACCCCTGTGGACCTGCTCCCTTACCCTAGGGGCAACCTGGTGCTGGTGGGCGACCTCATGCGCTCCGTGTCGCTGCTGTCGTACAACGCGGAGCAGGGCACCCTGGAGCATCGGGCGGCCGACTACAGCAGCGGGTGGACCACTGCGGTGGAGGTGCGTGCGTGTGTATTAGAGGATGTGTTGCAGGGATGTACAAAGCGAGAAACAAGGCTACGTTGCCGCTAGAGGTGCGTGCGCACCGGTGTGCGTATGTGGCTTGACGTCTGCACGTTGTTTGTGTTGGCGATCGCTGGCTTGACGGACAATAGCAGAGAGCGTGCAAGGGCGGTAAAGACATTTGGAGGGGTGAAATAAAGTTTAGGGCGGCAAGGAGATGCGTGTATAGGGCGCCCGGAGCACGAGTATGCCGCACTGCTCGGCGTGTAGAAGTCCGTACGCTTACACGAAGGCATCACGATTGTGGGGCTGCCTGCGCCGTACTGCTGCCGTGCAGATGCTGGACGACGACACGTACGTGGCGGCAGACAACTACAGCAACGTGTACGTCGTTCGGCGGAACGCGGAGAGCGCGGCGGACGAGGAGCGGGCCAGGCTGCAGGTGGGACCTGCAGGGGTTGGGTGCGCACGGGATGATTTAAACATTTTAATGATTTGCGAAGTCCCTGGCCAGTCCTGCAGGGGTTGGGAGGCGTTGCTGCTGCACTGCAGGGCTGCATTGCGGGGGTGCTTCGTTGTGGGGCGCGCGGTGTCTTACCCGAACCATCTGCAGCAAGAAACAAAGGACTGCACGAGGGTGTGCAAAGCTACAGACGGGGTGCCGGCATGTGGGAAGGCGCGGTGGTGTTGGGGGCTTGGCTGCAGCTGGAATGGGTGCAGGTTGCGTCTGCCCAGTTGGTTGCGTCTGCCCAGAGAAGGAGGCACCCTCCATTGAACGAATACCGTACGCCAGTCCTGCCGTTGACCCGTACCTTCAATAAGCGCACTACCCAGGCATCCTCTCGTTCTGCGCACCTCGTGCCGCTGTTACGGCGTACGACGCTCTTGCCTCCTTCCCCTGCTGCACACGTACGTCCTCTTGCCAGGCGGTGGGCGAGTTCCACACCGGCTGCTTCATCAACCGCTTCCGCCGCGGCTCCCTAGTCATGCGCCTACCGGACGCAAGCTCCGACCCGCTGCTGGCGGCGGCGGCAGCGGCCACGGCCGCGGCAGCCTCCGCCGCCGGCGGCGCTGGCGGTGGCGGCGCCGCCGGCGGCGGCCCCCTGCCGCAGCCCCTGCTGTTCGGCACCACGGACGGGCGGCTGGGCGTCATGGCACAGCTGCCACAGCCGCTGTACGACCACCTTGCAAAGCTGCAGGTAAGACTCCTGTTACCGTGCATAGCATAGGTTTCTTGAAGCTCCTTCATGGCCTTTCTCGCCAGGGGCTGCCCGGGAGGAACTAGGGAGGAACACCGTACGGCGAAGGTACAACAGAAACGTTGGGCACTGTACAAAACTACGGTACAGATGCCCACGTGCGCCGCGCATGTACAGCCGGGCCCCCGCCGGCGGCGTGGGCTTCATTGGTCAACTCAAAACCCGCGCCCTCTTGTCGGCGCGCTTGCTTTTTTGTTCCAAGGAATAGCTCAGCCCAACACCTTGCCCGCTCCTGTCCCGCAGTCGGCTCTGCGGCAGGTGGTGCAGGGTGTGGGTGGGCTGTCGCATGAGGCGTGGCGCGCCTTCGCCAACGACCGCCGTACGGCGGACGCGCACGGCTTCATCGATGGGGACCTCATCGAGACGTTCCTGGACCTGGGGCCAGAGGTACGTGCCGTACCGTACGGCACCTTGCGTGCGTGGACGTACACTGCCGCGATTCCTGAGCTGGCAGCCGAACGCTCTGCTACATGCATTTGCCCATCGAGATCCGCTTGACACGTGCCTTGTTCACGGAGGGCCACCGACTGAGCACCACCAGTTGCTGACCAGCTTTGGTGGGGCTACCCAAGCACCCATGGAGCACGCCGATCGGTCTAGGTGCTCGCCTTGTACCGGTAGTCAGTTGCCACCTCCCCCTACTGCCACGGCTGCAGGACGCCTCGCGTGTGGCCTCGCTAGTGGGTCCTGAGGTCACGGTGGAGGAGATCACGCGGCGGGTGGAGGACCTGGCAAGGGCCCTGCACTGAAGGGGAGGCAACGGCGGAGGCCGTTCAAACCTTGCGATATGTTGCTGAAGCATCCACTGTTTCGTGTAGCAGCTGAGGTGCGGTCGCACCTTGGTAAGTGGGGCGGAAGACCGGCAGACCAAACAGCGGGTTGCAAGCTGGAGGTAATGAGGCTTACGTTAGGGCGGGGTGGACTGTTGAGATGGTGGTGGTGTGGCACATTGGCCGTGCGTGTGAAGGATCCAGTCAGGAGGGGTGCAGGACCTGGAGTAGGCAGGGCACTGAGCAGGGGAGCTCCCTTGACACTGAGGGACCGGGCGGGTGGTGGTGTGGCACATTGGCCGTTGCTTGTGTTGACGCACAGACGCTTTGGATGACACCGACTTTGCAAACTGGACGCGTCTACGCCAGACTCGCATAACGGTGTTTTTAGCGTGACGCCTGGTGACGGCATCAGCTGCCATCATTGTTGGCATCTGGATGAATCCATGCGGCGGTCCAGGTGGTGTGCTGGTGTCGGCGTGTCGCCTGTGGCGGGGGAGGGCGCACGAGTGTGTGGCCGTCTGGCCGAGGCTGCAGGAGCGTTGCGTTGCCCTATGGGTTGTGGACTGCGGGTACGCTTTGGTACGGTACAGTCCCGTGTTCCAGGTCTTGCTTTTCGGGGCTCCCCAATACCGGAGGAGGCACTGATTTAATAGCGTGCATGAGGAGAGGCTGTCTACAGGTGCGGGGGGCGCGACGGGCGGCCGAGGGTGTGGGGGCTGGGGCGAGGGCAGGCTGCACGCGACGGGCAACAGGGGTGTGAGAAGGCGGAGCTAAAGCCTGAAGGCAGCCTGGGAGTTTGCGTACTGCTACGCGTGCAGTGAGTTCGGGTTCTTAGCCGTGTAATGGCTGCAGGTGGATGAACGGGCGTCGGGTGGCCGCGTAGAGGAGTGCCACACGCAAGCTAGGCTGGCGCAGGCAGGTGTCTTGCGGCACGTACCGCTGCTGCCTCGACTGCCTGCCTTGTACCGTGCTAAGGCGATGAACATATGGCTTAGTATGCCTCCTGCACCCCTATGCATACTTGTAGCATACCGGTAATACAGTGACAGGGATGGGTGAAGGCCAAACGCCAAAGAGGCAGATGGGTGTCACTCTGCACCCCGAGCGCTTTGATCGACCCATGGGCCCGAAGTTGACCCTTAGAGTCCTGAATACTCAAGCACGAGGAAGGACTGAGTGTTCCATCAAAGGAAAACAGGGTGGCCGCCGTTGACAGCTGTCTTTGTCGTTCACTTCGAGCGCTGCGCTAAGCACCCTGCTGTTGGATGACCGGCGATGTGTCCCTTCGCCGGTACAGAACGCACAGAATGCCGTCAACACTCGGGTGCATGCTCTGTCAGATGCTTTGTTAGGTGCATTTTGTGCTACAATAGGGGCCAATAAGCAGGAGCCGGCGGGCCACACAAAGGACAGGTCCAGGACAGGTCACAAGCCAAGATACAAGGCAACCGGTCGCAACCTGTTGCTGTAAGAAACATGAGTTGGTAACGACGCATAGCTCTACTACTACTAGCTGTCCAGTGATCATCATCAGTGACCTAAGCCTGACGGGGGCGTGTGCCCATGCAGTTTTGCGCCACCCCAGACCTGGCGCGGGACACAAAAACTTGTACCTTTCCTGGCGAACGCCAACAACAATACTGCAAACATAATACATTCTTACAAGAGCTTTTCGTGATTACTTCGGAGACGTGATTACGCCCTCTGACTGTCCTCACCACACGAAAGCCGCCCTCTTATTCAGCCAACCATCTGGTCGAAGGCCCTCAATATACTACAGGACTGCTGATAGTTGACAGCTATCATGCAGACAGCGCGAGTGGCGACGTCTGCGGGGAGCAGCGGCCGGCCAGTCGTCGCATCTGCTCCTCGCCGGCCCAACCCAAGGCGGTCACAAGTCGTCGCCAACAGCCTTGAGCCGTCTACAATGGAGGCCATTGGCCTTGTGAGCCAGCTGGCAACGACGGCAGCTGTGTGCGGGGCTGCCTTCATACTTCTGCGGGAACAGCCTCTGCCCGAGCAGGTGGGGCTGTATCGCGTTGGCAGTTGTGCGCATATGGCTTGATAAGCGCCATCTCGCGATCGCCTTGGCCTTTGCGGTGGGAACAGCTCTCCGCGCCCTCACGTCTTTCGCTCTAGAGACGAAACCACCGACCAGGAACGTAGCTACTGCTACGTCAGCCGCGTTTAATATCTTATTGCCTTCACTATGGTACCTGGAATGAGGCTACGATCTGTCTTTGGGGTTCTCGCGCTGATTTACTTACCGGACTGTCGAACTCTCCTTGCGAAACGCAGGACCGCCTGGACAGCAGGTCGCAGCCGTGCCCAGTTTGCAACGGAAGCGGCTACGAGGAGTGCCTCTGCTCGCGGTGGAGCGACGGCGACCGGGGATGCAACGGCTGCAACGCAACCGGCTACATGCGGTGCCGTGGGTGCGGGGGCGGCGGCACGGCTGTGCCCCTGCTGGTGAAGCTCCGGAAATGAGGCGTGGCGTGATACGCCGAGTTCCCATGGTGTCGTCATCGGGGCTTGCCGCGCTCGACCCGGCGTTCAGCATCATCCTCGCTAGGCGTTTGCTTCTATGTATGATTATTGTGCCGGCACTCTAGGAAGGCCGGGTCGGTCGACTTGGGTGGCTTGTATGTGCTGGAGCTGCTCGAGGGGACGGGCGTACCCTAGTGCTGCCCCGGAAGGTGGTCCCGCGTGGTCCCTGACTTCAATGGACACAGGCTAGCGGTTGAAGGCAGGGCTGCCCGGGTGCTATCGTGCGGGCTGTGGAGCATTGCTATTGTCGTGTAAGCTCTATAAGCGAGGGTCTCGGCACTAGGGACGTTCGGTATGGACCGGTCTGCATGTCGTCTTGTTTGCTGTTGGTGTAGTACCAGGTCCGATGCATGACTGCTACGACCGCGGAACATTCTTCGTGTGCGTGTGTGCGTATGCGACTGTAAGTGGCGGTTGCGCGGTGTTGTGTTGTGCAGGGCGCTGCTGTTTCGGGTGGTCGTGGGTCCAAGAGCACCCTGGAAGAGTGTCCTAGGTGGCGCACTTGCTGCGGGGATGTCAATTGTCTTGGCGCCTTTTATTGAGAGCGTGGCTATAAACTTGGAAGAAAAAGACGACGGGTACGTAGCAGTCCGTACACACGAGAAGCAAATCGGTGTTCATGAGTGCACGCAAAACACTTCAGTGCGTGTTGTCGATTTTATCATATCAGGCTGGGCCGAGAGTGACATCAAGAGTTGTAGAGAGCTGCTGCACACCGCAATTCAATACATGCCGTTACGGTACCGTGCGTTGCCGTTGGTTGGCGCACGTGCATGTTCGTGTGGAAGCGGACGGATTGTGGCATATGCTGCAGTAAGGCGCAGCGAGTTGGTCGGCCAGGCCTCTTGCCATAGCTGAGGCCGGCCGTGTTATTGCCGCTGGATGGGGTTGTTACGGAATGCAACAACTCGTGGTGTGTTCCTAAATTGGGACCATGTAGGCGCTCGTTGCTAAGTGGCATGAAAACCTGCCTTGACGCCGCACAACTGTAAATCAAGTGTAAATCAAGATGGGACCTAAAATGTGCCGGAACGTGTGCCTGTTGTCGACTCGGATGCACCCAAGGACGCGCATCTGACGAAAGGCAGAGCCCTGAGCGTGCTGTGCATGCTGTTGCACACCTCCTCATAAACTGCTCATGACATTTCTCGGTCGGTGAGCAAACGCCCTTGTTGCTGTGGGTCCTGCATTTAGAAGCCACGCTGGGGTCCAGACCAGTCAGTCAGTCAGACCAGTACAGACTTGACACCCACAGTGGTGTTCCTGTGCAGTGGTCGCAAGCTCGCAGGTCGCAGCGCTATATCGAAAAAGTGGGTAGGGCACCTTGAGCTTGCACCGGGTATCAGCAGTTGCGCTACACGGTGTGGGCTGGAATGCACGGCTTTCTAACACCGGGAGCAGCCAGGGGCCGTCCTAATCGACGTTTCGTGGCTCCAATACCGTACATGGCAGACGCTTGACAATGCCGGTATGCTTCCACACACCTTCAGGACTGTGAAGCCTACATACGCACTACGGTACCAGGAGCAAAAGGCCTGGGGGTACCTGCCCCCTGCTGCTGAACATGCACTTGCCACGCGAAGCCGTTCTGCATCACATTGCATCTCGCAGCGACCAAGGAGCCCCATCTCCAATCTGATCCAACGGAAGGTCAATGCATCGATCCAACACCACCTATGGACTTCATACGGTACTGTACAGCGCAGTACCCTTGGCGATGCACAGACAGCCCACTGCATCCCTGGATTGGTTGTCCCTTTGCTTACCTACCGCGTCCAGGACCCCTACTTGTACACTTACGCCGTTCAACCAGCTTCCGTCTCTGCGTCCCAGCATCTGTTAGACAGCCCATCCGGTTCAAAGACAGTCACTCCATGCAGCTAACCCCTGCAGCTAACGGCGACAGGCACAGCGACGCTCCATCTGCCCTTCCCTGCATGTGCATCGTGCAAACACTAGTGCCGTACCCGCGAGAGCAGGCGTTCTTGGCGTTGGCGCACACCGTCCCAGCGCTCAGCGATTGCAAAGTGCCGTAGCCACACGTGGCAGCCACAGCAGCACCCACTGCTGCGCCACGTACCGTAACATGCAGTAAATACAACCGCCACGCGCCACCACCCACTACCCGAGCCTCGCTACAGCGTCCGTAAGCCCCCAATGCATGGACCGTCCATTATCGTAACGGCAGCACAACACGGCTTTCCGTTCCGGTCAACTCCAAATACCTACCACGTGCCACGGTCACCCGTCGCCACCAGGCAGGCCGACACACGGCGGCACCTCACAACAGCCGGGACGTTTCCGTGCAGCTGCACAGAGCGCCTGCCTCAACAACAACAGGCACGACAACGCAACGAAAAAACACACGTACGGTGCTGGTAACCCGCATCCTTCCCCGCCTGCCTCCAGTACCCATGCCAGTACCAGCACCCACACCTTAGCTAGTATGACTCTCAGACCCGCTCCTGTTCCGCCAGGGTACAGTTACCCAAAATTGCCCCATTCTCACACATCCCTGCATCGCATATCTAATCCAGCTCGAACATCAACGACGCATCCTCATTGGCTGCGGCAGAATCCTTGCGCTCCATGGCCGCCGCCGCCGCCACTGCCGCCGCCACTAGCGATGCCGCCGTCGGTGCGGCCGCCGCCGCTGCCGCCACAACGGCCGCCGCTTCCGTTCGTACCGCGCGGGGCCTCGAGCCCGCCACCTCCGAGGCGCCCACCGCAATGCCACCCGGCAAGCTGACATGCTCCCGTGCCAATAGCGCCTCCGCCTCCTCATCCTGCCCCTCCCGTAGCTCATCGTCCGCCGCAGCCGCCGCTTGTTCCAAGCGCCCAGAGTGCGCGCCCTCGGCCATAACTGCGAGTACCGGTGCGTTGCCACCACCACCACCATCACCACCATCAAGACGCGGTGACGACATAACGCCACTGTCCGTCCTCACCTCCTCATGGTCGCTATCCGGAAGATGCTTGCAATCGCCCTGCCGGCGCCCCGCAAGGCCCATCCCCGCCATCCCCGCCTCCTCCTCCTCTCCACCCCTCCGCTCCTCCTCCTCCTCCTCCTCCCACCAGGGTCCGCTAATAGGGTGCGACCTCACTACCGGAACCGAAGCACTTGCTGGCGCCGCAGACTGCGCGTGTACGGCTTCCTGCGGCCGCAGTACAGCAGGGCCAGCCCCGCCAGGGCAGGGGCCCGCTGGCGTGGCGGCACGTGTACCCACGTGCGGTGCCTCGCTGCCTGCAAGCAGCGCAGAGTACCTAGCCGCCCCGACCGCCGCGGCCGCTGGCGCCATAGCGACTGAGGCAGTGAAGGGCGAGGCGGCTGTGTGGCTTGGCTCCCCTGCATCCCTGGAGCCGTTGGGGGTTGCAGAACCCGCGACTGCGGAGGCGGCCGCAGTCGCGGTGCTCGTGTTGGCGGCGCTCGCGCCGGCCAAGGTCGGCGGTGGCAGCGGCGCTGCCGCCCCGGCCGCGGCCGTTGTACTGCACGCAGCGCCGGCGGCGGCAGCGGCGGCGGCGGTGGCGGCAGCTTGTCCGGCGCTGCGGCGGGCGTGCGCGGCCAGGGTCAGGCCCGGGCTGCCCACCAGGGCGCCGGGAGACCTGTGAGGTGGAGAATCGGGATGCGAAGGGATTGAGGGTCGACAGGGCCGGCGTGGCAGTGACACGTGTGCGTGCAGGAAGGTGTGCCGCCAGCTCACCGGCACCGTGGAAGGCACCTGCACAACAAGACAGTACCTCGATATGGATGCCCCGCTGGACACGTGATCCTACAGCGTGCTGGGTGTCAGCCTTCAAGTCGCAATTCAATTGAGCCAGCGGTCAAAGGCAAAGCTCCGCTGTTATCAAAGGCAAAGCGTCAGCGCCCAAAGACAAAGCTCCGCTGCGCGCGGGTGGCTCGTGAGCCTCGCGGCTGGCAAAATCTTGCAGCAACTGACAGCCCACATCTCCTCGCCTACACACATTGTCCATACACATGATTGCGGTCCTCGCCGAAACCACGCCCCGCGCGGCGCCTCACCTCCCCAGCGCCAGGCCGCCCGCCCCATCCGCGCCGTACCGCCGCCCGCTGCGCCCGCCCTCACTGTCGCCGCTGCTGCGCCGCCGGTTGCTGGGCTGCTGCAGGTGCGGGTACGAGTGCGCAGACGCCCCGCTGCCCCCGCTGCCGCTGCTCCCGCTGCCGGAGGTCAACGGTGTGACGGTTCCGTCGGGGTTGAGTGCGCGGCCGCTGGCCCGCATTATCTCCTCCACCAGAGCCAGGGGGAGCGGGCCCAGCTGCAGCGGGGCTGCGGAGCACCTGGAGGTGTAGGGTACACGTCAGGAGGCGTCAGGGAATCACGGAAGCAGTGTAGGGGTGGGCGGCGAGCAGGCGCAGGGTGGCAGACATGGCATGCAGGTGCGCACGTGTGGCCGGCTCGCGTGCACAACCAAGTGTTCCGGGGGGGCTGCCAAGGGACACGACGTGGGCACATGCTAGACGCAGGTCCCGCGGACGCGACCGCGGGCCTGTGGCGCAACCCCGAGGCCGCAGAACGCACTGCCGCTGCCGCCGCCATGCAGCTTACAGCAGCGGCGGCAAGCTGCACGGCCTGTCAGCTGACAGGCAAACATTTGAACATGCATGCGTGCCATCATGCAGTTTACAGCAGCAGCGGCGAGCTGTGCATGGCAGCAAGTAACATGGGTACACGCCCCACCTGACGCGGTTGCCATGCTTGTGGGGGTCGAACTCGGGCGGGCACTCCAACAGGGCCTGCAGCTCCTCCACCAGCGCCCGCGCGCCGCCGCCCCGGGGGCCGCCGTACCCACCCGTGCCGCCTGCCACGTGCCCGTGCCCGTGCCCGCTTGCGTTGCGCCCATACGCCAGGCCGTAGGCACGGGACGACGCGCAGCGGTACCCCATAGTGCCAAGCGACTGGTAGGGAGGCAGGCGGCTGGAGGAGGGCTGCACCGTTGCAGCTGCTTTGGCACCATCTGCAGCTGCGGGTGCCACATCAGGACCGCTGGAGGCGGCCGTGCTGGTGTTGGTCACAGTGCTAATCCCGGTTAAGGAAGCACCAGTAGGTGCGGCGGTGAGAGGGCCGTCCGGCGTGGCGGCTGTCGGGTCCGAGGTTGCAGGCGAGGCACGGGCCTCCTCCGCGGCCGTGTGCGCGCTGGCTGCCTCGCTCGGCGCTGCTTCCGCTGCTGCTCCTCCTGCTGCTTCTGAGGTCGAGGCTGTCGCTGCTTCCGCTGGCGTTGCGTCTTGTGCGTCGCGCCCCTTCCGCGGCGGCCACTCCTGCTGCAGCCAGAAGAACACGCGCTGGGGCTGAAGCAGCTGCTGTTGCTGTGCTTGCGGCTGGTCGCGCGGAGTTCCCCCGCCCGCTCCTTCTGCTGCGCCGCCGTCAGAGGCTGCAGGTGATGCCGGCTGCCCCTGCCCCTGCCCCTGCTGCTGCTGCTGCCTCCTGCGGACCACCACGCTGCGGGGGTTGCGCACCTCGATAATGGTGCCTCCATGCACGTGCGGCACCAGGCTGCGAGGGACAGGGGCGGACATGGTGGATGGTAAGGGTACAGAGCATAGCGCATTATTCAAGGGTGACACACGAGGGAACCTTGATGTCTTCAACATGCCCGTTAACGCTCCTTAGCGCTGTCATCTCTTGCGAACAGCGTCGCCAGCCCCACCTGAACCTGGACCGCGTGGGCGACAGCGTCACCTCCACCTCCGCCGCCGCCACATCCACGCCACCGTCCCCCGGGTCCTCCGCCGACGGGAAGATGCTGCCGTACGACTCCTGCGGCGGCGGCCCGCAGCCCGCCGCGTCGCCGCCGCCAGCTGCGCCGCCGCCCGACCCCGACCCCGACGCCCGCTGCAGCGATTGGGGACTGGCCCTCGCGGGCCGTTCGCTCCACAGCAGCTTGACGGTTGAGGGGTCCTCCACCGCCGCCACCAGCGTCAGCGTGCCGCGCCGGGGGTCAGGGCACACCCACGTGGCGCCGCCGATGCCTGCGCCGCCGTCGCCGCCGGCGGAGGTGGCGGCGGCGCCGCCGCCGCTGGCGGCCGCGGCGGCGCTGCTGCACCGGGTGGTGAAGTGCACGGCGACGGGGCAGGGGGCGCGGGGCACGGCGGGCCGCGCGCCGGGCGTGTGCGGCGCTGCCGAGGCGACAGCATCGGCACCAGCTGCATCGGCAACGTGAGCATCAGCGGAAGTGTCGCCCGTGCTGCTGGAAGTTGTGGACCTGTCAGAGGCCAGCGACGCAAGTGCCACAGTCGCGCTGCTGGAGCTGTTGCGGGACAGGCCGTTGGCGGCCTGCTCAGTCACCTCAGCACCGGAGCTCCTCGCATGGCTGCCATCCGCTTCAGCTGACGCATGGGCGTGTGGGCCCTCCGGCGCAGTGGCAGCGGCGACAGAAGGGTCGTGTGCGGCTGTGGGAGATGCTGCGGGCTGATGCGGTGCGGCTGGTGCTGGGGGCGTGGGAAGGGGCGGCGGGTGCGCCCCCGCCGGCAGCTCCTGCATGCAGCCGGCGTTGAACTCCAGCAGCTTGTGCCACTTGGGCAGCTGCAGCCTGCGGGGGGAACAGAATTCCAGTAACGCGAGGAAGTGGCGGCCGTGTGGGGCGGTGTCGACGGGTGGCAGTGGTGGGATGCACAGCGGTGTGAGGACCACCCGTTTGTCCGGAATGCACGCCTGCACTGCCGTACCGGTATGGTCATCGAGTGCATCAGGACAATCAAGTGCATTGGGGTGACAAAGAAGATGACCGGAGCGCCCGACGACAGTTCATGTGACAAATTCCGTTAGCACTACCACAACTTCCACGTTCTCAGCCACTTCCCGAAGGCCGTTCCTCCCCCTAACCTCACCCCGAACCACCCCGGCCAAGCAGACCACACCCACCCCAATACGCCCTCTCCACAGCCCACTCGGGCCCCTACCTGTACACGGAAATGTAGCACAGCCTGCCCGGTCCGCCCGCCGCCGTCACACCCCCGATGCCGCCCTGCCGGCCGCCCCTCGAGCCCCCCGCCTCCCCACCCTGCCCCTGCCCCTGGCTGCCCGCCGCTCCACTCCCCGTCCCTGCCCCCGACCCCGATCCCCCTGACAGCAGCCCAGGGGGCGCTCCGGGGGTGCCGGGAAGCGTTGGGGCGAGCCACACGCGTGACAGGTTGGCGTAGGAGGGCAACCAGGAGCGCAGGAAGCCGTCAGTAGACAGGTGCTGCAGGGAGTCCAGGGACTCGTATCTGCAGCTGCCAGGGGTTATCCCGCGGCCGCCTGCAATGCGCATGCGGCTGGGCAGGGGCCCGGAGGGCACTAGGCTGGGGGGCTGGGGCCGCAGGAGGCCGGGGTTGGACGCCGAAGAGGAGGGGGAAGGGGCAGAGGAGGGGGCGGCGGCGGCGCGGTGTGCGCGGTGGGAGTGCGGGTGGGGCGGCGGGCGCGGGGGAAAGCGGGAGGCGGTGGTGGAGGGAATGGGACGCGCTGCGGACGGGGAGGCGGAGGACATGGAAGCGAGCGGGGCCGCGCTCGATGCGGGCCGGGGGGCGTTCTGGGCGGCTTCGGCTGCCGGATCTGCCGCTGCCCGGTCCCCTGACGGCCGGCCCCCGCTCCCAGTGCCGTACTCCCCGCCGTCCGCCTCCCCGTCCGTGTGCTCCTCCTCCGCCGCGCCCTCGCTCTGCAGGGCCTCAAGCAGCGGCTCCAGCTGCTGCCACAGCGCCAGGGAGGGGTCGGGGGGCGGAAACAGCACCAGCCGTTGACCCCCCAGGCCACCCTCGCTGGTGGCACCTCCTGCTGCACTTGATCCCGCGCCGGCCCCGGCTCCGGGTGACCCCGCCCCCGCTCTCCCCCTCGCCGCTGCCGGTCCTGCGGACCTGCCCATACCAGGGCCCGCGGACGCAGGCGGACGAGGGCCGCTGCGTAGGGACGGTGCTGGTGGCGATGGTGCGTAGGCGTGGTGCGAGGTCAGGCTGCGCAGCGCCCGGAGGTCCTCCTCCCGTACACCCTCCACCTGCAGCGCCGAATGCGCTCCCCTGCTGCCCGAGCCACCGCAGTCGGCAGCGCGCATGCCCTGCTGCTCACAGCTGCTGCCACTGCTCCTGCAGCTGCTGTCGGGAGCTGTGTGCACCTGCTGCTGGTGCTGCTGGTGCTCGTGTACAGCCTCGGGCGTCTGCGCCTGCGGCTCTCCCTGCGTCCTGACTGCAGCGTCTGCCTGCGCAAGCTGTGCACATGGACCTAGCGTGTGGGTAGTAGCACTGGCGGGCGTGGTTTTGCTGGGGCTGGAGCTAGCGCTAGAGGTGGGTGTTGCGGCGGTGGTGAGGGTGAGGGGGCACAGCACCACGACGTCTAAGGAGACACGCGCCTCGGCGAAGCGGGTGCTGACCTCGTGGCATTGGTCCTCTGGAAGCGAGGCCTGAGGAGTGTGAAGTGGGGTAGTTGCAGGGAGGAATGGCAGGGAGGACGAGTCAGGTAGGGGAGGAGGGGTCGAGAAAGAGGAGACCACAGGCAGCGAGCGAGACCAGGCGGCCAGGAAGCCAAGGGCAGGGGCAATGGGGCATAAGCTGCAGCCTTTCGCACGCTCCTGCTCCGTCGTGCAGTGCTCTGTGGTGGGGAGGGCGGCCGTGGCGACAGAGGGGTACCAGGCGAGCAGTCTGGGAGGGTGCAAAAGATGGCTCTGCAACACCGTTGCCTCGCGCGCGCAAAGCTCACCGGTGACGCCAAGAAGGCCACAACGCGTGAGGACGCTGAGGATCGCTTGGCCGTCAACTGGGATAGAGGACAAACATCTTGTGAGATCGAGCGCGGTCGCAAGGCAGGTGAAACAGCAGCGGCTCTGCCTCGTCACAGCCGGACATGTGCAGGGTCTCACCAGTGCAAGGCGCAAGGCGCCCAGGAAGTTCGCGCTTCCTCCGGTACATGAGCCTTGTACCAACGACTGACGTAGCGTTAGGATAGAAGTTGCATCGGAGGTCGGTGGCACAAGGAGGGAGGGCCGTGCTCCGCAGGAAACCACAGCTAGGGCGTTACCACTGGAACCGGTGCCTTGACTTGGAGCTAACAGAGCTCTACTGAGAGTGCGAACAGCGTCATGCTGAAAGGTAAGCCGGTTAGGTAGGTAATCCTCTGAGAGTGCACCCTCGCTAGAGTCCAGGACGTAGACTTCGGTTGAGTTCATTTTCTTTTACGGCGACATCGTGGACGAGTGACCTTGTGGCGGGGACGCAAGCCCTGGTTTGTTGGAAATCGCGTCCTTCGTCTGCATCACCCATGCGTACCAACTACTTTTTCTGGTGGCCACCCAAGGAAAGAGGCTGTACGCACTAAAACAGCCAGTGTCATCCACACGTCCATTCGTAACGAAACATACGTCTCATACCTCAACGTCACTGCCCTACCCCTATTACCTCCACCTGTCTGTCCCCGCCGCGCAACCCCAGCTGGGCCTTCCTCCTGCTTCCTCCGCCGCGCTACAGCCCTCACGCAATGGCGTCATCGCCCGAACCGCTGCCGGAAACGATGCAAGCGCTAGTGCTGGCGGACGAGGAGTGTGTCAAGTACACCACCGTGCCCTGCCCCCGGCTGGTGCACCCCGGGGATGCCATCGTGCGCGTCACGGCCTGCTCCGTGTGCGGCAGGTGGGTTTCGAGGCGGCAACAGGGGCTGCGCGTGCGTGTCGTACTGGATTGGAGAGAAGGCGTGCAGTGAGGGAAGGCGGACAGGAGGCTTGCAGTGGAGGGGTCAGAGCTGTGTTAAGAAGCCTAGCGGAGCCCGGTGACGCAAGCCGGAAAAGGGCACCTTCTGCAGTTTGGCCATATCTAAAACGGACAGCCGCGTCGTTCTTGGGGGTGAGATACACGCTGTACTTGTGCAACGCAAGGACAGCGTGTATCTGGGGTTACGGTAATACCGGTACCGGTACATGCATGGCAGTGCACTTCTTAAGCAGTTTGCTTAGGTACAAGCCGCCCTTCATGGCGAACCGGAAAAGCCAAGCAACACCGTCACATGGCTGGCCAGTGTGCCCGATACCTGCTGTGCGGTGCAGTACGCCATAGCGTGAGGACGGGAGCGCTGAGCCCTGACCTTGGACACGGTAGCACGCACCCGGGTTGGGGTCGGCAGCGTACCTTGTACGGCATGTTGACCAGCCGCCGAGCCCACCGCGACATTCAGCTCTTGGCGGGCGTTTTTTTTTTTTCGGGCGTTGAATGGTGTAGTTCTTTGGGGCTGGCGTCGTTGTTAGCGGCGTCTTGGCATAACACCAGCCCCAGGCTGTGTATCACAAGCTCTTTCGTACGGTAACACTGCTGCCGCCTGGCTATGCGCCCTATGACCGCTACTTTGCATGTCGTCAGATGGTGTGGTAGTGTTCACTGTCGGAGTGTCGGTACACCGAAGCCATTCGTGCGGTGCGTCACCAGCGGGGGAGTGTCTCCCCGCCACAGCCTCGTCCCCCGGCCTCGTCAACCCGACAACCAGCAAGCAGATTTGCTGCCTCCTACGCTCCTACGCCACCGTGCCATGTCGGCGCATTTGCGAGGGGCCAAAGGTGTATGCGGTGCCTCTACGTGAACAGCACAGTGCTGCCTCCTACTCCACCGTGCCATGTCGGCGCATTTGGGAGGGGCCAAAGATGTGCACGAGGGGCAGGCGGGCAGCGCACCTGGTTACCGACTAGAAAAACGCACGGAAACTACCGCCAAATGGTTCCTGGACCACGTGGCAAGACCGTCACTCCTCTGCTACGGTGCTGCTAGAGACGCATGGCATCTTGGCACGGCCCACGGCGCCGTCAGAGTTTGCCCTGCCGTGCTTTTCATGACAGCACAACTGCATTGTGTGGTCTAGCCGGCGCAAGTTTTTCACGTTGCCCCACTTCACTGGCTCATGGCCGCCGCAGAGCAGTGTGCCCAGGTGGCACAGAGGCCAAGCCATTCTGCTGTTGAGTGGTGTCTGATTTGCACGCATGGTACGTGGTTGCCTTCGTGGCGCAGCGTCCACTATTAATATTTGGGCATCTTGGCAGCTTTGAGGGGCCTGCCCTATTTTATTCGGCCACCTACAGCTGTTGTGTTTTCTTTGTATTCGCTTACGGCCCAACCGTTACGTCCTCTATGGTAATTGGGCTAGTGTTCCCTATGCATTCGCTTACGGCCCACCCGTACTGTCGATACTGTGCGAAAGTAGTGCCACATATGGCTGCGTACCACTTGACACCACGCTTACCCTCCGTCGCTCCCTGTGCGCCGGGCCCACCGGCACACGGTACCTATACCCCCAACTTCTCATGCTCATGCCCTCACCACACCCATCCCTGCACCCATGCCCGCATGCACGCTGCGCTGCTGCCTCGTACCCTTATACCACCGAACATTCGTGCCCCCGGCGGTCCCTCCTGCCGCTGTCACATGGACGCACACGTGTGCCTGCCATGGAGTCACGTAGTACGCGCAGCACATTGCCCGGCTCCCGATGTGAAGCAGTGCGAAGGTGCGCCCCGATCGCACCCTGCCCCCCGCCGCCGGGACCGCAGCTCCTTACGGACTGTTAGTTCCAGGCTGCAGCGGTCCGGCTCTGGCCGTTCCCGTCGTTCGCTGCCACGCATGCGTCCAGGTGTGCCCAACGCCGACCGGGCCTCCCTGCGCCCCGCTGCCACACCCCACACACCCCTGGGCAGCGCTGCGGTGAACCCCAGCACTCCCGTGCAGACGCCAACCCCACCAACACCGTCGTCTCCCTTCCCGCCAGGCCTTTTCCCGCCAGGCCGCTGCTGCTGGCGCCCCCGCAGATGCATCTGCTCCTGCTACATTTCCTTGGCCGCTGCTGTTGCTGCTACCCTGCTACCCTCCAGCTGCTGCTGCTGCTGCCGCCGCTGTCCGGCTCTGCAACCCAAGGTGCCGCGTGCGTGGAAACGGGGGACCGAGACAGGTAGCTGCAACGCCATGGCACGTTACAAGCAGCTTCCAAGCGGCCACATGCTGCTTGGTCCTCGTTTACTTGTACTGTGGAGGGATACAGGGTGGGGGAAGGGGTTTGAGCATGGGGTTAGCGGGTTGGAAGGCCTGCGGCGGGGCAGCTACCAGACCAGGTAGTGTCCGTGCAACACACACCCACAGGGGCATAGGACCTTCAGTACGGCACAAGCCGTTTCCCCACCTTAACGAAGCCAATGTCCGCGGCCTTCTCGCGGAAGCACTGACGGCAGATGTTCAGGCCATACTTGCGGATGATGGCGTGGCCGTTGCTGCACACACGGCTGCAAACGCAAAAAGCGAGCACACCAAATACTGGTTTAGATCCAGCTCCGCCGTAGTGTCTTGCGCTCTAAAGCTGCGCTGCGACTGACGGCCATGCTCACCAGTGGCGCGAGCCCTGGCCGTAGCTCTTGGGGTGGCTGTTCCAGACGTCGTTGTGGCCCATCTTTGCGTCTAAGAGCTGCCCGACCTGTGAGTTGAGGAGAGAGCAAAGTCGGCAGGCGGCCGAAATCGGCTGCGCGCGTCTGGTTCTGGAAAGGCGGCTTGGTACGTACCAAGGAGCAAAGGTAACGCGATAAGCACCGGGTGCGGCAAGAGGGAAGCTTTGGAAGCTGAGCGTCGGTGTTGAGGCGCGCGGAAGCCCGAATGGGGTCGCCGTACGGCCGCCTTGAGCTATGCAGCTTGTGTGCAGCGTGAAGCGCATTATGTGCCAAAGGAAGTATTGCAATAAAAGTAACTCTCTAAATCGAAAGGAGTACAGCTACGTTGGAGTGAGGCCCTCCTGACGAGCACATTGTGTCCTCCTTTGTAGGATAGGAGCTCGTTTGGCCGCAAACACACTTGCAACTGCCTGACAGCTCTGATAGCATCCAGCATAGGCCATACGCATCGTTGGGCTGTGCGCGGGGAAGCACGGCCCGCGAGCAGGCCCTGCTGTCAGGCCCCCTGGCTCGTTTCCACTGGCCCCTCCCTATTCTGGAGGCCCATACGGGCAACCCTCAACACGCCTTGACCGAAACGCATCACCAGGTGTTCGTCCATCATTACCGCATACGTCTTCAGACACTGGGGTACAGGTCAGCAAGCGCAGGTCTGGCGCTGGGGGGCATGCCTCAACGGTAGCTGCCGTGGGAGGGGTGCCTCCCTCAGCCGCTCGCTGTCGTGGGGTATGACGTGAAGCGTTTACAGAAGTCCTTCGCGATGATTTTGACCCGAGAATGACAAAAAGGGGGCGTGAGGGTGCACGTGCTGCCCCAAGTTGCACTGCCGCAGCGTGAGGGGTGCAGTACAAACAAGCGGGCCCCCAGGTTGCTTCTGCGGCAGTAGTTGACCGTAACAAATGTGTCTTACTGCATTTTTGACCGGCCTGAATCAAAGCCGTGCCGTTGTTGGATGTCTTTGAGCATCGCACTGTCCTAGGCGCTGTGGCAGGCTGGGTCCTGGGAGAGAGCGAGAGAAGTGGGTAGTTGACGGTGTACGGCTGGTGTTTGCTGGTGAAGGCCACGTGCCGGGGGCACCAACGGCGGTGTACGGACGCACGTACCCATGACGTCATGGGTACGGTGCAGTGGTGTGTGCAGCCGTGCCCTGCGTCGGTTGCCACCTGGATGTCCTGAGCGGCTGTGAACCAGTTTGGTGTAATGGGTGGCGCGAAGTCAGGGAGCAGTTCCCTTGTGAGCAAGCGGCGGAAAGCGACGCACAACCAATGTTGTCCTCTGGTGCTCTGCGCCCAGTCCTCATGTCTGACTCCTGCACGTTACTAAAGCCGTCGTCGTTGACCCGTGAAGGCGCTGACTTGCAAATGGTGGCCGGGGCACCGCACCAGCACACCGCCGTGCAAACGTGTAAGGTGACAAACAGTAATAGGGGAGGGAGTCAGGTTTTACCAAGGCGGCATCTGCGTTTGCAACGCAAGGCGTGCGGTGCGAGATGCGAGCCCCGTTCCCTGCTGAACGGTCCTGACCACGGGTGCGGGGGGCATCTTCCCTGGTCCTGACGTACCGGTAAGGGCACCAGAGCGGGAGGGGCGGCAACGCGGTTGCCACGCTGGTCCACTGCGCTGAAGGATGTTCCCGCTGGCTGTCGTCGCCGGCCGGTCGCTGCTGGTCCTGCTGCCCCCTGCCTCACGCACAAGTACTGGTAGCCCTGAAGCCCCTGCTTCCCCGTTGCCTTCCTCCCTGGGCCCTGCACCCGTACGACGCCCATGAGCGACACCACCGCTGGACCACCTCCAATCCGCCTACACAGTACACCAAGAGGGCTGCTCCACCATGAATCGCGGCGTGCAAGTATAACTTCCTGCTACCAGTTGTGAAACGGCGCTTGCCCCACTCCTGTTCATCCCCTGGTCCTTACCCGACCGGCAACCCCACGACGGCTACCAGCGCGGCACCACACGCACCCCCTTACCACAACGGACGAGTACACCTTCCCGCTACGCGTCGTGAAATGGCTCGTGCACCAACTCAATACCCTGCCCCTTCCCCTCCCACAGCGACCTGCACCCCTACCACGGCCGGGAGCGCGGCATCGCCCCAAACACCGTGGTGGGCCACGAGTTCGTGGGCGTGGTGGCAGCCGTGGGCGAGCAGGTGGGCGCGCGTGTATTACCATATGGCACGTGGCACATGTTTGGCGGTACGTACGCGTGTCAACGGGAAAGGCAGCCGGCGGCCCGCTCGTGCCGACACACCGATGGGCAGTGGCAAGCCGTGCACAGCGGGCGGTGGGCTTACAGGTGTCGTGCAGAGTCGCAAGTCATCAGCCCGTTGCGCATATCCTCGGCTCCTGGCGCTGTCCCTGCCAACAACATACGGCTTATAACGACGTTGCGCTGATGGACAGCAGCACCACAACGGCCATTCCTTCTGCAGTGCCGGCACCCCGCCCTGCTTGCCGTACTGTGCCGTACCGCGCCGCCCCATGTCGTACTGCTGGTCCGTGTGCCGGCGCCCCCAGGTGAGCGGCCTGGCGGTGGGCGACCGCGTGGCCTCGCCCTTCACCTCCTGCTGTGGGGACTGCTTCTACTGCAGGAAGGGAGCCACGTGCAGGTGATTGTGTCAGCATACAGGAGGGACAGGAAGCAGTCTCGTGGCGATGGTGCTAGGCGACGAACTGGGAAGCGAGCCAGCAGCTGGTCCTGTATGCCGTGCATGCATGCCCGCGCCCCCCTCAACGCATCCGTGCTGCCTTTCCAGCGAGTCCATACCTCTTCACAGCTCAAAAGCCACCCGCCACATACCGCTACCCCTAACGCCCTATTGCCTTCACACCGTGCCCACACCTCGCATGCAGGCAGGAATCAACCCTGTTCCCTATCGCCTTACTTTGTTTCCTTGCGCCTCACGGCAGGTCCCAGCAATCCCTTACACAGTTTCCTTGCACTTTACTCCCTGCCCGCCCCGCTCGCGTGCAGGTGCTGCCACGCGCACGCGCACCTGTTCGGGTGGGTTAGCCAGGGCGAGGAGCAGCTGCCGGCCGAGCACCGCCGGGGGCTGCAGGGCAGCCAGGCGCAGTACGTGAGGGTGCCGCTGGCGGCCAGCACCTTGATGAAGGTGAAGGGGACATGCAGAATGTTATATTCTGCTGGGTATTAAGTAGATTAGAGGGATTGTGGGGAATTCAGGGCACCCTGAACTCCCCACAATCCCATGAAGGTGTGACCAGGCTAGTATGCCGCTGGGCGCCCACTGGACACTGCACATTCCTAACCCGTCAACACGCCAAGAATGCCCTGGAAACTGCACATGGCAACACGTAGCCAGTCACGAACCATGGTGCCCAAGGCCTTTCTCATGGCATCCCAGCGTCCGAACGGCACCTCCCGCGCCGCCGGGCTGCTGCTGGGCTTACGTTGCACCACCGGCACTAACACACAAGACGTGAGACACGAGATCCTCCCATCCGCCCATGGTTGCAGCTGCCCAACGCCGTGTCCGACGATGCCGTGACCTGCCTGCTGCTCAGCTTCCAATGTACGGGCACTCTGTACCCTTAGCAGCCAAAGCCTCCCATTGCATCGCAATGGGAACTAACGCACAAGGTCCGAGGCCCGAACTCATCCCATCGCACCCATGGTTGCAGCTGCCCGATGACGTGTCCGACGAGGCGGGGCTGCTGCTGGGTGACATCCTGTCCACCGCCTTCTTCTGCGCCGAGCGCGGCGGCGTGGGCTCGGGGGACACCGTGGCGGTGCTGGGCTGCGGACCCGTGGGTCTGCTCACGGTCATGGCCGCCAAGCACATGGGGGCTGAGACGGTGGGTTGCTGCCTTAGTGGGGGAGCTGGACCACAGCGACGCACAGGGACTGCAGCGGAAGCGGTCGGAATATTGCGCATCCCTTGCTCGTCTCCGTCGCCTTGCCGTAGCCCACGGCACATCACGAACTGCCCCCCGCCGTCCCTGCCACCCCCTGCCACCTCCTGCCCGCCGTCCCTGCCATCCCTTGGCCCCGTCCTGCTGACTCGGTACCCATACAGCTGCCAGTCCGTGCCGGAACCGACCTGTTATGCACCTCCTTTACATTATGGAAGACCGGTACAACCCTTCGCCGCCCTGTCCGCCTCACACAGGTGTTTGCCGTTGACGCGGTTCCGGAGCGCCTGACCCTGGCGGAGCAGCTGGGTGCGCGGCCACTCAAGCTCAAGACCGCGGCCGCAGCTGACGGCAGCGCAGGCACCGGGCCCGTCACGCAGGCACGTTGCTTCCCCCCTCTGCGCGGGCCTTGTCATTGGCACGCCCTAGGGTCCTTCATGCTGTCAAACAGGGTGCACGTGAGCACGGGCGCTGTCCGGATTGGCATACTGACCCCGTCCTTTCCCCAGCAGCTAGCATGCATGGGCAGCCCCGGACTGCGCGAAACATTGTACGCCCCGATTCCCAAACGCTAAGGCACGCCCTCCCTATCCCCGTTCCCTCCCACGTGCACAGGACGCCATCATTAGCGCCGTACACGACGCGACCGACGGCCGCGGCGCGGACGTCGTACTGGAGGCCGTGGGCGCCAACAGCGCCCTCCACCTGGCGTACGACATCGTACGGCCGATGGGCACAATCTCCAGCGTGGGCGTCAACACCTCGCCCGCCTTTCCGTTTTCGCCAACACAGGCGTACGACAAGAACATCACGTTCCGTTGTGGCCGTTGCCCGGCACGTGCCGTTATGGAGCGGTTGTTGCCGCTAGTACGGCAGGGCGTGCTGCCCCTGGAGCGCATCTTCACGCACCGCATGCCGCTCAGCCGCGGTACGGAAGCGTACGACATCTTTGCTCGGCGGTTGGACGGGGCGGTCAAGATCGTGCTGGACCCGTGGGCCTAAGCAAGTGGTTTGCGCACAGAGAACATGGCTGGGATGTGTTGATGTGTTTGATAGGGGTGTGAGTTGCGGTACGGTGGTTGCGCTGAAGCAATGGGCTTGGCTTTGGAGAGGATGAGTTGTGGCGAGCCACTTTAGGCCTTGTAAGGGTTGGGGGTTTGCTTGTCGCCGTACAGCAGCGACGCTACGCTAGATGACACTCTCTCCTAACATGTGTGGTCGGGGCCAGTACGGTGCGAAGCGTGTTGCGGGACTTGCGGCACCGCCTGAAACCTAACACAACGTACGGTATCAGTCATTTGGTCTGGCCTGGAGGAGGTGTTCGGACAGTGTCAAGCGGTGCGTGAGCATGGGGTAGGGGTACACCGGGCTGGCTTGGCCCCAATGGAAGATGGAACTCATGAACGGAAATTGCATGTCAGGACAGTAGGTGGGCACCTGTCTGAAGGTGTTCAGTTTGTGGGCACACTGAGCACCACGAAATATGTTGGTGTCGGTGCAGTTGGTCCTGGGCTCTCATTTGGCTACCTGCGACCGCTTGGGACAGTGTGAGTACTGCTGGACCCAGCTGGACCAAGCTGGACGCAATCACAATGCAGTCGTAGGCATGTGGCAGTTGGCCTGCCAGTAGGGTGACCTCCCAGTGGCAGGAAAACCGCTTGCATGCAGATCTTGCAATGGGGGGTTGCACCGCAGGACCCTTGCAGCGGCGCGTATCAACGCTCGCTGCGCCTACAACCTGAAGCGGGCTTTGCAGGCTGTCCAAACAGCATCTTCGCACCAGTTGCCGCCTGCAGTTGCCTTTCTGTTACGGTAAGAGGTGCAAAGGAGGTGTTGACGCAACTCCGTATTACGAAATATACCGTACTCAAAGCGCAGGTTGGTAGAGTGGGGACATTGGCCCACAGGCACATACCGTTACATTGACAGTCAGGACACACACCAGCGAGGCCAGGACTTCAGCTTTGCATGAGACAAACAAGAGAGTCAGCATCCGCATGCGGGCGGACGCAACCAGCAAAACGACATTGACAATAATACGTATGCGTTGTCATGTCGACACGACAGTGAGATGCTGAAAAAGTGCCCCGACGACCTGCGGACGACCAAGCACACACGTCAACACTGAACACTCGTCACCGCTCCGATTGTGTGTCCCCTCCCCTGTCCCCTCCCTGTCCAGACACGGACAATTTAGCGGTTCTTACCCGCATCTCCCACCAGCCTCCAGCAGTAATGAGAGTTTGCAATCCAATGCAACGCCACACGCCTTAAGCACAAAGGCAAAAGACTGCTCTGTTCACCATCCCGAAGCCCCACCCAGCCAATTCCCATGACCAAACATGCATCTCCGTCAGGTCCATAGTCCCATGCCGCTGTGAACGGAAGCACTAATGACGAGACCAGCGCAAGAATGAGCACATAAATGCGCACACGTAAACCGCTCTCACTCCAACTGGTCTTCCGCTCCCGCAGGAGCAAAGTAGTACGTAATCAGCGCGCGTCACACTCAGTGATAGTGCAACAAGCACGTGATAAGATAATCTGTTCAAACGCGACCGTGAGTGTGCACCGAATGCATGTCAACTAAAACGCGGCAATGCATTGGAAGCCGCGGAGTGCGCCACACGCCTCCCTAGCGCCGTAACGCCGGGCCGATGCGCCAGGGACTGCCAGTTAGGTATGCGTTCATGCCCTGCAAACAGCGTATCGGCACACTGCACCGCGTGCTCCCTCTAGACATACAGTAGAGCGTCGAGGAGTGCTGAAGCACGTCTCGGCTGCCCCATTGGCCTGCCCCCAAACACGGTAGGGCAAGCGCCCCACCCCTTCGACCAGCTCAAGCCACAACGTCCTGCTGCTCCGAGGCCAGGGGAGGCAAGGGCTTGAACAGGAGGTTGCCCTGCGAAGGGTATTCAAGGAACGGCAATGTAAGGGCAGTGGCATGCGTTCTGATTTTATGAGGATACAGCAGTGCTCCGAAGGTGCAGGTCAAGGCCCTAGGGCTTAGCCAGCTGCAGGGACGTGTGGCGGTAAGGTGCAGGGAGGTGAAGCAAGGTGCAGGCAAGTTGTGCACGCCATTTGGCGCCCTCCAGATGCCTGTGAGGACCAAGCCCAGGACACCGCCTTGAGCCAATGCAGGGCATGTCGCAACAATCCTGGACGAGGGCGCCACCGCAAGCTGCTAGCTGTCCGCTAGGGCCGACGCGTAGGCCAAGGGGTGATGCTCACTGACCTTGAAGCCGTGCTGCTTGCCCGCATGGGTTGGTCGACCGCTCAGGGTCTTGCCGCTCAGCGTCTTCCCGCTCAGCGTCTTCCCAGAAGGGTTGCGCTCGACGACGTTGCGGGCGTGCAGCGCCTGCACAGCAACGCAAACATGACCGGGTGCACAGGCGAAACTCGGTCCCCTTAGACCAGTGAAGACCCCAGGCAGCGACACTTTGCACGTGCGAATCACCAATTCAAACCAAGTTTCCGCGCTGGTATCACTCTTGTTCCGAACCCCAGTCCCAAACCAGACCCGAACCAAAGACGGCACAGCCCGCTGTAGTTGACGCCTACAAGAACTGTGTCCCTTAACGTCGGATGTTTAGCAGTTTGAATCATCATGCAGCATGTAAGCGTGGACGCCCAGGGACATTGCGCTGGCTGACCACCTTACCGGCAGCGTCGTCGGCGATGCAGGCCGCTTGCCGTAGCTGTATTGAGGGTTCAACGCCGCTTGAAAGCGCTGCGGGGGCGACGCAGCAGGTAAGAAGGTCGCCACTTCGCGCAGTTGCCGGTCAAGCGCCTCTCACTCCATAGGCTAACACTACACTGCGCACCTTCATGGCCATAACAACATGGCCGACCAGCTTGAAGCTGGCCTTCCGCTGCGCCTGTTCGTCCGGCTTAGACTCCACATCCATGATGCTATCGTGGGGTGATATTCTCGGCAGCTTTGCTGACTCTGTGGACTGGCTAGGTGCTTCAGCGCGAGACGCCTGCGCACTCGTATTGTATCGAAAGTACTTGTCGGTTTCGGCCTCGGTCGTTGTGTCCGTTTCTGCGTGCCGCAAAAGATGCCTCTCGCAACCCACGTGATGAATGCAACCTCTTGTCTTGCCGCAAAGGACACAACAAAGCAGCCAAGACTGGTGCGATCCTTCTCCGCAGTTGGCACTGCAGTCACTCTGCGTCGAGGGCGATCCCTGCCGTACCTCCCATCCAGCTCCCTCCAGTTGTCCCGACCCTAGCGCCTGGGTACCGTGCCCTCTGACCCCGCAGTAACAATGCTTGCCACGCCCTCAGAGCTCATCTGCTTCAGACCTTGAACTGGCGATGCGCTAGTCACGCAGCGAACGACTGGCGGCATGGCAACGCCCCCGGCGGCTTCCATCAGCTTCCCTGCCCCTGGCCCTCCCTGGCATCAGGCCAGGGGTGGGTTCCCTGCCTTCTGCTCTGCGTTGGTAGCCAACTAGCCCAACAAAGTAGCCTCCAGCACTCTCCTGCCTGCAAGGGCACCGCAGGTTCCAGGCAAAGCTGCCCGCAGGGGGGCCGAGTCCCAGGCACGACCACGTGCATTCACGGCCCACGTACACGTGGGTCTGGCTGCACGCATTGTGGCCTCAAACTTACAGTCCGTCACAGGTGTTGCCTGGTAGGGGCATGTGATGCACCAGGTTTCCAGAGACACGGCCCGCGCCTTCCTTGACACTTTGCTGAGCGACCCGGGGGAGGCCTGGAACCACCCCCATGCCCCATCGCCTGCACGCTGCTTGCGCAGGCCTCGAAACTCCTTGCCAGCAGACCGCCCCACCGCCATGCACAATGCACCTGCCCCCTGCACAATCATGCCGCTTATCCTGCTGGGACACACACACGTCACCTCTTGCGCGGTATCTGGCCGTACGCAGCAACAGGCGACGCACCATGCCTAACGTAGGGGCATGCAAAAGTTCGTGCTTGCGCCAAAGTTCCCGCCCGCCGACTGGTGCACGAGCGAACGGGGTCACCAACAGTTCATACACACCAAATATGCCGATACGCTACGTTCTTCTCCACCCAAACTATATTATCGTGCCTACTCCCACGAACTGCTCAGGCTACCAGCGGTACCGGTCCTTTCACGAGTTGGCGACCTTGTGCCCCACGGACACGGCGGCGTGTGCTGAGATACCTCCTATCCCGTGCTACCCAGGACCACGGTTCTACTGCCGAGGCACGTTGCTTGCCACCCCGCACGGCCCCCGGGCTCGAACGAAGGCGCGCCGGATCTAAGAATAGACAGCTACCTGTGCCCTATATGACGAGCATTCTCTAGGGCACGTTATGATTAGATAGAGTCACGGCCCCCAGGCGGACAGGATGCCGGACAATTTGGGCTCCTGCTGCAAGATGTCCACCGCAAACACCTCGGACAGTGGTCGCGCCTCCGGCCACTGTGACAGCTGCACCTTGTAGTCAAACACCTTGGAGTACTCGTGCAGCAGTCGGTACCTGCGTTCACGGCGCGCGCGTGTTTGACACGTGTGTACGGCATGTGCACGCGCGGCGTGTGTGGTTCGGCACGCAGGCGCATCGCTGGGCCAGTACAACTGGGTGTCATTGTGTCATGCAGGTGCCTCCGTACACGCGTGGCTAGCTAGCAGGACATGGAATGGCCGGGTTCTCATTCCCGGCATGCATGCAAGCCGACACAGCAGAGTCATGTGCGTGCGCTGGCAGCTTTGCAGAATGTGCGCCGAGTATGGCCTCCATGCATGCAGGGCTTTGGTCAGCCCTTGTTGACAAAGACGTGCGTCCCTCTGCAAATGGAAGGCACAGGCACAGATCAACTCGCCCCCGGGCCCCTCCGCCGCTCCGCGGTTGGCCCCCAGGCGCGCGGCTGCAACGTCCTCACCAGTAGCACGTGCGTCCCGTGCCCGTGAGGTACTTGGCCGCCAGCTTCTGCCCACGCAATGCAATGCGTTGCGCCTCCTTGTCATTGGCACGTGCCCATGCCAGCTCCTCCAGCACCTCCTCAGGCCCATGACCCGGCCGCCAAAACTGTGCGTGGGGCAGAGTGGGTAGGCAGCACTGGCTGGAGAACGTACGCGGGATCGATGCGGGGTGCATAAGCCGTACACAGCCAAGTCCAGCGTTCCAATTCATTCAGGGAGAGCAATCATCGGGTGTTACCGGGTGTTACATGTGGCGAGTGTTGACATATTTGTGGCAAGGCGTCCGCATGGGGCAGAGTGGGGATGCGGTGTGTAGGTACAGGGCCGTACGTACCGTACGGTAAGGGTGTGCGCGCGGTGAGACGAAGGGAGTAGAGGGCAGCGTGAGGGCAGCCTCTGCGCTAGGAGCGAGGTGCATAATGGTAGGCATGCCGGAGGGCTCTGCGCTTGTGGTCTAGGTGCGAGCAGGTAGGCGTCTAAGCCGCACACGGGTGGATGTCCTGGTGTGAGACACGTACGTGACACGTGGCTTTCAGTTCATCGTGCCTCCAAGGACCCACCTCAATTATGTTGTGCCGGTGTTTAAGCAGGTGGTAGTAGTAAGCGTAGTAGCCTGTACGACAAGGGCACTGGCAGTTAGCCACGAGCAGACGAGCTGGTGGAAGGTGGAGGCAGGTGCGTCTGCTGCATGCCGCACGCATGGGCCACGGTGCGGTGGTTCCTATGTCCTTCGAAGGAACGTTACATGGATTAGGATACAGCTTTTTTGGGCAGTTCGGGGCAGCTGCGCACCTGCGCCGGTCTCTAAGGGGTAGGTGACACAGTGCGCAAGCAAGCAAGCAACAAGGAGGGAAGGGCGGCTCTGGCAGGGTCCCCTTGAAGATTGCCACATGCAAGCAGACAACCCCACGTGCAGAAGGGAGTGTATACCTGGTACTCACGCACGGCTTCACACCGGCCACCCCTCGCGTGCATGCGTGCGTTGCCACTCGCATACATGCGGGCCCGGTGCAACGGCGAGTGCGAAGCAACATACCTGAGTGCTCCTTGAAGACCAGCGAGCCCAGCGGGAGCAGAGCCTCCAAACGCGTCGACAGAGACTGGCCCTGCAAGCACAACAGACGTGACAACATGCAGATCATCGGAGGTGCGGTACGATGGTGCTTTCTTCGTCCAGGATACGTCCTCTGGGACGTCCAGCAGCCTTCTCGACCCAAGCCGTAGGAGCAAGGGGTATCAAGGCGTGCGTACACTTGCACGACGGGCATGTGCGCTAGTTGCATGTACCGTGTCAGGCCCAAGCAGGCACAACAAAGTCAGGCAGCATGCAGGTTTCAACGAAAAATAAAGTACCGGTAGCTGGTGTGCGTGGCAGCGCGCGTAGCCCTCCATCGCTCCCCGCCTACGCGTGCGCACGTACGACCCCCAAGGACTCGCAGACTGCGCAGAAACGACTGCTCACCTCCAAGTTGACCAGGTACTTGTAGGCCGTGTGCGCGATCATGGGCCGCTTGCCGCTGAACGTCACGTCCAGCTGGTCGCGGTGCTGGGCGGCGAAGTCCATGAACACGTGGCGCGTGGGGCAGGTCGTGCGCACCGCGTTGCAGATGTTGGTGCCGTTGACGCCCACCTTGGAGATGAAGGGGTTGTGCACACCGCCCGCATTCAGTTTGTAGCGACTGCAGGCATGTGGCGTGGGATCGTGGGGCTGGGCGTGGGTAAATCAGGGCGTGTTGGCAGACAAGGACACGGCCAAAGCAGGTAAGAGCTCTCCGGAACCGGCCGAAGCTCGGGGTACTCGTGCAGCAGTCTGTGCTTGCGTTCATGGCACGTGTTTGACACGTGTGTACGGCATGTGCACGCGCGGCGTGTGTGCGACCTGGTTAGGCACGCAGGCGCATCGCCGCGTCGAGTACACTTGGGTGTCAACGTGCCATGCAGACGCTGCCGTACACGCATGGCAGCTAGCAGGACATGGGGTTGCCGAGCTGCAGGGTCGACAGTGTGTTGACCTAGCGCACCCGAAGCGGCCGAAGAGCAGCGGCTCCTTCTCCGACCATTCGCGCTGCTGATTGAACTTGGGGATCAGCTCGATCCAGTTCTTATCATACTGCCTGATGTGGAAATGCGAGCTGGGGGCCAGGATGGCATCTGCAGAGGGCAGGGGACCAGCCTAAGGCACACACGGGCTTGCAGCCGCAAACGCGCGCAGTTGCTGTCTACCGACGACTTGACCTGCCACAAGCTGCACCCATGGCAGCTACTAGGGGTCAGAGGCGCTTCAGGGGAAGCGCAAGAAAAGAGCTAGGCCTGGTACGGGGGCCGGTGCTAAGTACGGGCCCAAACTCATCACAAGTACCAACATAGCTCGCGCACCCCCAGCCCACCCACCCGCGTGGTAGTTGCTTTTGCAGAAGGCGAAGACGGGGTAGGGCCCGCGGTACTGCGCCTTGCGCTTGTCGTCTGGCTCAGAGATGCGCTCAGGCGGCAGCGTCCGTTGTGCCACGGCGTTCATCCACAATGGTGTGGGGCCGTGCTGCGCGCGGGAGGGAGGGAAGGAGGGATTAGGGGGAAGAGAGGCGGCAACAGGGTGGGGCAGGGGAGTCAGGTGTCAGGGGTGTCCGCTGTCATCAGGTGTCGTGGGGCCGTGCTGCGCGTTGGAGGGAGGTGAGAGGCAGGCAGGGAGAGCTAGGCAGCAAGCGCGTCAGGACGCGCGGCGGGGAGAGGCCAGAAGTAGCTCCATCCTGCTCCATCCACGAGCAGCACGACCCCCGGTGAGTTGCCCTGCGTGCGTGGCTGCAGCAGGGCCTGCCATGTGAGCACGTACATGGTGAGCCACCGGTTGCACAGCCGCCACTACCTACCCTTATGCTACCGCAGCCCGCCCTCCCAGCCCTCCCAGCCCTCCCAGCCTTCCCAGCCCTCCCAGCCCTGCCAGCCCTCCCAGCCCTCCCAGGCCTCCCAGGCCTCCCTGCCCACTCACCCATGGCACGTCCTAGAAGGTGATGGTGTATATATGCCACGTCCCGGCGAGTCACACCCTCCTAACATTTTGGCATTTTATGTTACATTCCGGTTGGCTAACACCCAGCCCTCACATCCACCCGTGGTGTGTCTGCGGAGGTAATGGAAACGGCCCACCTGGGAGGCCAGTCATTCTCCGCCCGTGCACTAGTCTGCCCTCCCAGCCCTTACGGCCCTTATTACGGCCCTTACACACATCCGTGCTGCGTAGTAGGCACCAGGCAGGATGGGGTGCAAGGGGCGCGCTTACCTTTGGTACGTCCGAGGAGGTGATAGTGTAGGCTACGTCGGGCAGGTCCCTGCCGAACTGCTCGGCCACGTGTTGCAGCATGCGGGCCAAACCGAGGAGCAGGTAGGCGTGGTGCGACAAGCCCTTCCAGTCGGTGGGCTTGAGCAGGTAGGCGGTGCCGTTGAAGACCCCCAGCACCAGAGCGCGCTGGGGCGCCTGCACATGCGCACACACGGCGTCAAGGAGGTACAAGTACCAACTAACGTGAGGGACGGAGGGTACCGTAACCACTGGCGTGTCATGAAGCCGGGTGCCCGGGTCGCGTCAACCCTGTTTGGGGAGCTTGGGAGTGTTAGTACACGGCATCACCAGAGCACCAGTACCACCAATGTGGGGACGTGGTTACCTGTAGCGCTAAGGGAGCAACCAGCAGCAGCAGGGCCTGCAGAGCTGGCTGCGCTCTGTAGTTACTCAGCATGGCGGATGCATGCGGATATACATGGTATGTAGTGCAGAGTGGGCGTTGTAAGTGCCGGCGGAACTGCCACCAGGACACACTAGGTCCTTCAAGTGTGCTTGTACGGGGCACGCCATACGACAGGGGTTGGACAGGTCTATAAGCCTCTCGGCCCAAGAAGTGCAAGGAGACGCAGCAAAGAACGCGCCGGTGTACTGGACACCCTCCTGCAAATGTCCGACAGCCTCGTCCGGCACGTTTCAAGTGCCCCATCTTTGGACCATTGGCCCGTGCGTCACATCAGGTCACATGATTGGGGTTGCGCGCACGCAGGGTGAGTGCCGAGGGGCGCTGAACCACTTACCGTCCCAAAAGTCTTTGTTGTATACTCCATGCGCTCTTGAGTTACAGGATGCAACCGATGGAGTTCCAGGTCCCGGTCGATTTGGCTGTGCGGCGAAGAAGCAGGCATGTGATGACACAGCAGAGTGTGGCAAGGCGAAACGGCAGATGCCAGGGAATATGGAGCAGATATAGCACCTGTAAATCTCCAAGTAATCGTCGCACTTGAGCTCATGATACTTGGCGGAGTGCCACGGCGAGGGTGTTTGGGTGCCGTCGACTTGCGCATCCGTCACAACAGCTGCGGCGAACACGACAAGCGCAAGGATCGCTACCCGCGACATGGCGTAGTTACTCCTTATCTGATGAACATCACAACTGGTCACCGAGCGTCGTAGCCCTAAGAGCGGCAGCGTGACAAGACGCTGCTGCCGCCCGTCGCGTCCGTCGCGCCGCAACCGCCAACTGCTAGGAGTCGTTCAACGTGTAAGGACACTATTACACAGCCGAAGGAAACCAGGAAATCAGGACTTCAGTTCAGTCTTCAGGTACGGAGTGCGTGCGTATCGAGGCAAGGGCCGGAAGTGGAAGCCAAAGCGATGCGCCCGGGTCACAGCGGTGTGCCTTGGGTGTGACATGCCACGTGCGGCCAAGAAGCTCAGTAGCTGATATGCAGGGTGCGACCCAACAACATGCAGCCCCATCCATCAAAGGCCTGTAACTTGCCCTAAGTTGCTCCTGCCTCACTCAGTGCCATGGCCCCACGCACCGGTAGGCAGTAGAGCCAGCTCCCCGCTGATTTCAGGGGGCATCAATCACGACGCGGCAAGTCTGATGGGCATTGGCGCTATGCACCAGGCGTGCCACGCCTTGGCATCCTGCCACCTGGCAAGCATGCCGTTTGCGTCAACAGCTGTGCCCACACGACTCCTGGTCAAGCATAGCCAAACAAAATTGCAACAGCTGCCGCCCCATACACGATGAATGCAGTTACCTCTACGGTACTCATGTCCATACACGACTCATCGCCCAGCTTCTGTTCGCTTAACCTCCCTTTACCGCTTTCTCGGCCACCCTGTTACCGAAGCGTACTCTGCAGCTTGGCGGTTTGCTATGACGTGTCTGCCTTTTTCGCAACGAGAAGCGGGTCCGCCGCCCAACCCTGCCTGGCCGTACGCGGCCTAACGCTCATCTAACCCGCCTGCCCCCTCAGCCTCCACCATGCGAACTCCACGCTTGGTTCTGCTGTGCTGCAGCCCGCAGGCCCGAGGCAACTGCAGCTGGGCGCAGCCGATGTTGACGGACGCCCCTGCAGCTCTGGCACGTGCCGCAGATGCTGCCGGTCCTGGTGTCCTGCTCCGCCTAGTGACCCTCATCCGACACTGCCTCGGTGGGCTGTCCCACCTCGTCCCGTACTACCTGCACCCCCTGCGCCTGCCCCTGTTGCTGTTCCTTCGCTACGCCTTCCGCCCCAGCCGGCGCTGTGCCTGCCTGCACTGAGGGCAGTACTACGTCGTACGCCGCGTCCTCCTCCTGTAGCCGCTGCTGCTGCTGCTCCTGCTGTCCGTGCTGCTCCCCCTGTCGGTCGCTGTCGCTCGCGCTCCCGGTGAACAGTGCGGCTTCACCCGGCAGAACCTCGACGCCGGCTTGAGCCAGGTCCCTGTCCGGCGCGTGCCGTGTTGGTTCCGAGGCCTGCTGCTGTCGCGTACCGCCGCCGTGCTGCTGCTCCTGCTGCTGCATCTCGTAACGGGCTGCTGCTGGCTCCGGATCCTGCTACTGTTGCTTGTCCTCGCTGCCCTGCTGCTCCTGCTGCTGCTGTTCATCGTGGGCTGCTACCGGCTCGTCGTACTGCCTCTGGACCTGCAGCTGTCCGGCCGCGGCGCTCTGCGCACTCTGGCAGAGCCTTATCCCCTGTGTCTGGGACCCTGGTTCCACCTCTGGAGGCACCGCAGGAGGGCCGCAGAGGGAAGCAGGCCCCACCCCATGCAGCTGTACCGGTGGCAGCAGCCGCAGGTCCTGTTCCAGCCCCTGACCTGGCGCCCCAGGCCCGTGGCTCTGTCCCTGCTCCAGCACATCTCCGCCCCCGGAAGCGCGCCGATCGGCCTGTCCTCCTGTCTGCAGCTGACCCTGCGGCTCCGGCTCTTGCTTCGGCTCCTGCTGCTGTTGCTGCTGCTGCTGCCATCCCTCCGGGTCCTTGTGCCGCTGCTGCGGGCCCTGCTGCGGGGCCCGCTCCTGCTCCCCCTGCGCGCTGTGGCCAGGGGAGGTCGCCCAGCCCTGCCTCTGTAGCTTCTGCTGCGTCGCAGGAGCCCCATCCGGACCGCCTACCGCCACCACGGCCCGCTCCTGCTCCTGACAGCCTTGGGGCCCAGCCTTTGCACACAGCCCCGGGGACGTGCCATCAACAGCCTGCCTGCGCTTGCTGAGGATGTGGTACCCTGGCCCGCCGTTCCCCGGACCGTCCGGGCTGCTGAACGTGCTCCCTCCAGAGGCCGCAAGGCTGCTGGTCCCACTGCCGCCGCTCCCGCTCCCGCTCCCGCTGCCACCGCCGCTGGCCCCGTAACCGCACCGGGCTCCGCCGCTGCCCCTCCCTGGTCCGCTGCCGCAGCTGCCACCGCTGCCGCTGCCTGGCTGCAGGTGGCCGTGACCACTGCCGCCCGAGTGGTTGGTGGAGTTGGGGTCCACGTAGTCAGGGGATGTCTCGTCCAGGCTGTAGCCCAGTTTGCGGTAAAAGGCCAGAGCGGGGACGTTGCAGGTGAAGACCGTCAGGATGACCTTGGACATGCCAGCCGCCCAAGCCTGGCGGGAAGGAAGATGATGAGAAAGGGGACCAGAACTTGGTTAAGTCACCCAGGCTTGGACTTGTTGCTTACCGGTGCGCATGCATAGGCCCTTCTTGAACAACAGATGCAGGCATGCCGCCAAGAGAGTGGGGCAAGCGGAGCCGCCTAGCGGGGGCCATGTCAAACCTGCAAAGGTGGGAAATGCAGGGTTGGCAGCAAGGCCGGTCCACAAGGATTCCGTGGCATCTGCACACCACCAGTACCACGGCGGCGCGGCAATACCGCACTCACCATGTCCTCCATGACCTGCACCAGCTGCTTGCCCAGCCCGCGGCCCTGCGCACGCAAGGAACGCGTTCCACATGTAACGCCTACAGCACCAGTGGCATTCCAAGGTAACATGGTTATCCACACAGCAATTTGCATACCAACCTGCGCCAGCCGGTCCACCTGTAGCTCGTACACGTACAGCACGGGGTGGCCGTCGTCGAGCTCGAACCTGGAGGGTGGGGTCCGGTGCAGGGCGCAGAGATGTGAGGTCGTGGATGGTCGTGGATGGATGTGTATCCTCACCGAGCAGGTGAGGATACGCGGCCTGCAGTGGACTTAGCAAAGTTGCCCTTGCGACTGCCCGCCGGAACTGTGCCCCTGCCAGAATGCAGCCTAACGCCCGACCACCCTCACCTGTAGTTGGCGAAGGCCAGGGGCGGACGGGCCACGGTGCCCGTGTCCAGGGCCACCAGGAAGCGCGAGGAGCTCTGCACCATGGGACCAGCAAACAGCGTACACAGCAGGTAAGCCGTTCTGCTGCTGCACATGTGTTATACGTGCTGCGCAGATGTGATCATGCTCACGCTGCATGCGCAAGAGGAGCAGCACGGACAAGAGTAGTGGTGGTACGCCCAGTGCAGCAAGCAACGTTCATTGCGTCATAGCTGACGGCTCCCATTCTAGGACGTACCGCAGCTAGTTGCCTCCTCTTCTTGGCGTCGCTCCATTTCCACACCTTGTCGTACATGGATGCCATATTGTTCCTGCTCGCGAGCAAGGATACGCAATAACGTAATTAGCACTAGCTCCGGTGCCCAGAGGTACGGGCACCCACAATCCTTGACGGCCCTTCTTCTAGCTCCCCTATGCCAGAGCGCCGGGTGGGAATGCATGCCACTGCCAGTAGGTTCAACGTGTGAAGACCTTTCCGGAATATGGGTGGCACCAGTCGGCATGGGCGTCCAAAACCGCCTCTAGACTTCGCCAGCGGCCCAGATTGACATACCACTCCGAACTGGGTCCCGAACACTACCGTATAGTGTCTTTGCTGTTGTGCATGTATGAACACACACCAAGCACCCTCCACCCCGCCATGGTCCACCTGCACAGGAGGAGCCACAACCCATGGCTTTGCACACCCACGGCCCACACACCTGCATAGGTTGAGGCACCACTCGTGCAGCTCCTTGGGCATGTCTGCCGCTCGTAAGGAGCGCACCTGGCACAAGGGCGCGTTGGAGGCAGCGCCCGGGCAGCCGCCGCCATGGCCGGACACTGCACCGCAGGGCCGCACGGCGCCAAGCAGCTCCTGGAGTGGGTCCTTCAGCTGTGGGTTGGGAGGGCAAAGTGACACGGATCGCAGTTGGACGTCAGGTGTGGGCAAGGAGGCGACGGGGAGCGGACTGGGTGGGAACAGGGTAGTTCGTGGCAACTGCGAAGGGCAGATGGTGGGAGGGGGCCTGGCGGGAAGGGGCTGGCCGGAGGGCACAGTGTGTGACTCATGCCCCTTCGCATCGCTGGCATGCGAATGTGGAAAGTTTCCTATGGCCGCGGTTGTGGGGCCAACAGTGCAGGGGAGACAGGAAGGACAAGGCTTCAGCAGCGTGGGGTGGCCCTTCAGCAGCCATGTGGCGGGAGAGCACTTTGGCAGGTGGGTTCGCTACATGGACACCCCACCTGGACTGCTTTATTGACGATAGCTCTCACGCTAGGTACCTTCCGGGTTGCCTGCAGCGCGGCGTTTCCAGGTCCAAGGAGGTTTAAAGCTATCAGTCGCACAGAAGGACGGGAAGTGCTACGCCTGAGGAATTTTGATTTACCATCGTCTATAGATAGCCATCGGAGTGTGGCGCGGCTTTATACAAAGAAGTCGGCGAAGAGTTTACTATAGGCAAAAGCCGGAAGGGTGCGAGCTACAACTTTGAGGACTACTGGCGAAATGTAATTGTGTCCTTTATGATACTGGTACTCTGTCTTGCGCAGGCTTTGTGCCATTTCCATGTCAGTGACAACCGCTCGCCGATGCAAATATGCTGCCCGCGGCAAGCTGCAAGCTGCACCACATAATTGATTTTGTTACAAATCCAACGCATGCAAACTCAGTTGCTTCGAACCCCGAATCGTTGGCGCCCGACGTTCGCTCGCGCGCTCAGGACAGGACGCCTTGTCCAGGCGGAAGCTGGCAGCATGTTGCAGTCGATTGCAAGGGCCTTAAAGGAGGCCAAGGGCCACGCCAGTCAAGCAGGTTCGGCGCACAGGGCATGCATACACCCTCTAGTTGCTCAGCTTATCGTCAGGTGACACCAACAAGACCTTCAGCACGCGTCCCCCCAAACTTCCAATGGCAGATACAAACGGAGATGGGGAAACTGGCAGCGCTGCGACTGAGACGACTAAACGAATACAGGTGCTCAACCCACCTGCCGCTGTTGCTGACAGCCGGAGCTGCAAGATTACAGTCTGCGGCTTCGAGCTGGAGGGAGTGAGCATATCCGGCCAGGTGCGTATGTACTGTGGCCACTATGGACAACAGTAACGCTATGCACCATCCGCCCTGCGTACTGTGAGCAGCACCAGCGCCATGTGTCCTGGCTTTGCTCGCTGGCAAGGTAGCAGCCAGCACCCTAGAGCCTCTGAGGCCTGGCGGCACGATAGTGGTGCATACACGGTAGTGGTGAACGCACACGCGTTCAAGGTGCATGCCGTTCACCATCAGCAATGTGGCCGCCTCACTTGCAGGTGTTCCTGACACAAATGTGCGTGGGGACCTGCCACGTGGGGCCCCCAGAGCATTCCCCTTGCCCCACTCCTGCAATTACTCGCAATGTGTGCATTCTGAGCCGTTATACTGCTCAGCCGCAGCAGTGACAGAATTGTTGTCACTTGTCAGCAGCAGAGGCGGCATGCACGTGTAGTACACTAGCAGGAGGTGGCGGTGGTCCTATGCATTGCCGGTATGGCGAACATCACTCGTTGCCCCTGGCATGGTCCCTGGGTCATGGCTCCTACACCCAGGTGTCAGCGCCATCGCCCGACGGTTGCTCCTCCACACCCAGCCCCCTGCTGTCCTCCGTTTCTTGCCCCCAGGAAACATGCATCATTGTTCCACGCTGCAAAGTGGCGTTCGACATCGGTGAGGGCTTGGCGCAGGGAGCGGGGGGCCCAGCGTTGCTCGACCTACTGGCTATGCGGATATCGGGCGGAGGGGCTTGTACTTTCCGGACATGCCGTGCCGTAGCGATTACCGAGGCGCTATGCCTGCAAGGGGTGTTCAGCTGTTCACCGGTCCGGACTCCGAAGGTCAACGGGCGATCGTGGATAGTGCGGTGCAGTGGAACTTGGCGGTAGGCACACGGCAGAGTAATGCACTCCCGCTGAGGAGCGTGATGCGACCTCCCTCCTTGCAGGCCGCTGCCCCCAGCGCGCCTGCTTCCAGCCGGTGGTGCTACTGTCTCACACGCACCTGGACCACGTGGGCGGGCTGCCCTTCCACGCCTGCACGCGCAAGATGCTGGGACTGCCGCCCAGCAGGGTGGTGGCGCCGCCGGGGTACGGCGACAGGGTGCGCAAGCTGCTGGATGCCGTACAGGTACGGCGGGGAGTGAGTGCATTACATGGCGCAGGGTGACATGGGGTGGGGTGCAGTACGTGAGGGCGGGGCTGGGGTGCCGTACACGGCACAGGCGCGGGATAGGTTGCCGTACCGGAGGGCCCACAGGCGTTGGGAAGGACGGGCTGCGCAAGTAGCGTTTGGGATGTGGGTCGCGTGTGCGGTCGTCGCAAGGCGCGGAGGCTGCCGGAAGCTGCGACGGTGGGCCTCCTACCCCTTCCGCCTGCCCTCTTGTATTGTTTGTCGGCCTACAACAATATCGTCATGCTCCGCGTTGCCCATTCCTTGCAAGCCAACCTGCGACACGTTTCCGTGTTGCCGCAAACGCCCCTCCCGCAGGCCCTTCAAGACAGCAAGGAGCCGGCTGAGTGCGACATACAAGAAGTAGAGGTAAGGCGGGGCCAAAGGCTTGGGAAGGGGCAGGGCGCGGGAGAGGCAGCGGCAGCGGCATTAGACAGGAGCACCGGACACCGAGTGCGGTGAGATCATGAGCGATGCAGCTGCAGCGCGGATGGCAGGCCTCGGAACTGAACCTTGTATGCGCGCACGCCAACGCAGCTCCAGGTGTGCGTTGTTTGCGCTGGCCGCGCTTTGTACTGGGCCTGGGGCGCGGGCGCAGGAGGCGCAGCCGGCCACGATTCACAGGAGTCAGTGAACCAGTCGGCATCAACCCTCTTGCTTCCGGACGTTCACCCACTCCTCCCATTCGCTGCAACGCCCTTGCCTCTGCTCCTTACCGACCGCAGGCGTCACCACAGTGCTACTTTGACCTACCGCTTACTTCCTACCAGTAGTGCGTTGCCCCCGCCCCCCTCCTGCACGTGCCAACACTACCTGCATACTGTTTCGCCCTTATGTTTACCCCCCTGCAGCCCGGTGGCGAGGTGCCTCTGCCCAGCGGCTTCGTGGCACGGCCCTTCCGCACCACACACCCCATCACGTCACAGGGCTACGTGCTGTACAGGTGACGGCGGAAGGGTGTGCGACGAGAAATCGTTCCCGTACAAGAACTAGTGTGTTAGAAAGTAGCGGACAGTGCCCAGGGCGAAGGGGAACCGTTGTGCCCTGGGGCCTGGCGTCTGTGGGTTAGGCACGTGGAAGTGCGGCACGTGCTGTTACGCATGTGCTCAGGTGGGGTAGGGAGCCTTGCAGCGTTTGCAGGCTGCCCTTGTACGGTTTACCCGTACTGTGCCTGGAAGGCAGCTGAGGTATAGCCGGCTAGCTGCAGCGATGCCGGTATGCGCGCTGTGGCGTAGCAGCAAAGCGTGGGCTGGGACTAAGCGCTCGTCGACTTTGTTACACACACCCCTTGGTTGCTCGTGCACGCGCTGTCCAGCGAAGTGCGCAGCCCACAAGGCCGTGTGTTTCCCTTTCTACCTGCTCAACCTCTACCGACCTACGTGACTTGATCCTACGATGCCCTTACCCCCGCACTGCTGCTGCTATCCTCGCTAACAAGGATTCCATCCACTGCACTCCCCTCCCGTTCTGTTTCCAGCCAGCGCAAGAAGCTGCGTGCGGACCTTGCTGGCAGCAGCCAGGAGGAGATCCGGCAGATGCGGCTGGCGGGGCAGGAGGTGACGGAGGTGCACGAGGTGGGCGCGGAGACTGGGGAACAGGGACAGGGGCCAACGAAGGCATGTCAGTGTGCTGGGGCTGGCTGCGTCAATGTTAGGGGTGCTCACCAGGGGGACCATTCTTCGGTTTTGGGTGCGGGGCAGGAGGTGGCGGCGGTGCACGAGGTGGGCGCGGGGACGGGGGGAACGGGGGCGCGTACTGGTGTGCTTGGGATGGCTGTGTCGGTGAGTGAGCTGTGTTTTCAGCGTTGTCCTCCGGTTTGGGGCGTGGGCCAGCGGCCAGGAGGTGACCCAAGTGGGTGCGGGGAGGGGAACACGGCCAGGTACGTGGCAATCCCAGCTTGTAATCGGCCTCGTAATTAGGCAAAGCGGTTGGGTGAGGCACTGCATGGACACGGTACCGCGAGCTGCCTCCGCCGGCGTCGAACCTGTCTCCGTCACGGCGACAGCAACTCCATTAAGAACCGCCGGCCGCAACCCCGTCAGCTTGTCGCCCTTTGGCTACTCTTAACGTTTTGGATCGGGACCTCACCCCGCTTACCTGGTCCCTGAGACTGCCCTCACACACACATGGGACTCCGCGACCGATGCCGATACGCGAAAGGCCAGTCCAGGACTACACCATATGCTTCCGTGTTCCATCCCGTACACCCTCCCATCCGCTTTGCGCACCCCGCCTCCCCGCTTGCCCACAGTTCCCCGAGATCGCCTTCACGGGTGACACCACGGCCGACTTCCTAGATAGCACCTGCCCCATCGTGGCCGACGCGCTGCGTGCCCGTGTGCTGCTGCTGGAGCTGACCTTCCTGGATGACGTGGAGGTGGACGAGGCACGTGGCAAGGGCCACATGCACATCGCGGACTTTGTGGCGCACGCGCACAAGTTCCAGGTACGGTATGCGGGAGGCTTTTGAGGGAACCAGGGTGTGCTGTGGTTGAGCGGGGGTTGAGGGGGTGGGGTTGTGTACCCGCACAGGTGCGCGCAACTAACTGCAAAGCGGCGAAGCGACCAAAGCGCTCGGGTGGAGGGATGGGGGGAATTGCTATGCGTTGGGAATACTGTGGGTGTGCGGGGGCTTTGGGGCTTTGGGGCTGATTCCCCTCTGGTCTTTCTGACAATAATGTGTAACTAACGTGGTGGAGGCAGCGCCGCATGTGAATGGGGATGTAAGGGGTTGTTTGCAGGCCGAGAATGGACAACAGGCTGGGATGGGTGTTGGACCTGGGCAACGGGAGGGAGCATGTGCCACGTGCCACGTGTCGGTGGGCCGTCGACATACGGATTCGAGCGTGGCTGGAGACAGGGGAGGGGTGTGGCGTTGAGACGTTGCCATCTGCTTCGGGCCACGCACGCACGGCTGTGTGCTGTTGCCAAGTAGCGCCTTGCATGGGAACATCATGCATGGTAATACTGTGCATGGGAGCGAACCCGAGGCCTCCGCCCAGCGCTTGCAACTGTCGTCATGCGCCCGGTGCGCTACAGGGCACGGAGGCCACCGCTTTCACCCCTCCGAACCCCTCGCCCTCCGAACCCCACTCACACCCACCACCACAGCCCGGAATTTGGGGCGAAGGCGCCCTTGCACTCCTCCACAATGGCTAACCATGACAGCACCGGTTCAAGTCGCACACGTTATCGCTTGTCCCCCATTTGAAGTTTAGCCTGCTCCTGTCTTCCTACCACCAAACCCGGTGGGCCCCCGCAGAACGAGGCCATCGTGCCCATCCACTTCTCACCCCGCTACAAGCGCACCGCCATCATCGAGGCTCTGTCCACCATGCTGCCGCCCTCGCTGGCGGTCAAGTGCGTGCCGCTGCTCAACGGGATAGAGTAAGGTGGGTGCAGGCGGACTGGGTGTGGCAGGGGCAGCAGCGTGCAGAGGTGCTGTTGCGGGAATCGGAATGCATAACCCGTACGGTATACAGTCAAGGCTAGTTGTTACAGAGGAAGCAGGAGAGCATTCGCTAGGGTCACTGGGCGGGCAGCAGTGTGCGTGCGTACGGGTGATGCAGGGCAGGCTGTACGTATGGTGGGTGTTTCCCTGCAGTGGGTTGAATGTGGCAATGGTGGTGGTGGTGGTTGATGGCGCTTTGGGATGCGGAGCTTGCGTTGCGGAGCGCGTTGTTGACGGAATGAGCTGCGGGAGGGCACGCCATCGTAACGCGAGGTGTGGCAGGCTAGGACAAGCCGCGCCGAACCAGGGGCCCTGGTCGAACCGCCGATGCTGTTGTGTGCTGCTGGTTGGGTCAAGGGGAGAGGTGATGGCTGTTCGGGGAAGGCAGCCCGGAAGTGCGTCTTTCTGTTGCCGTAGAAATTCTGCAGACGCGAGCTATACTCTGTCCTGCTTCTCTATTGGCACCAAGTAAAGCAAGGAGTGAGGTAGGGGTGCAGTGTTTCAGGCAGAGGTCGGTGCAACATCAGGGCACTCCCCTGTGCAACACGTATGTCACGACCCAGCGGACGTGTTATGTAACTAAGAGCCACTGGTGGCCACTGGTCACATTGTACCGCTGCACCGTTGTGGGTCATGACACGTGGATGTACGGTGCCGCGGCCAGTCAACGTGGCACCGAGAGCGGGGTAACGCACAGGGCCATTGTGTGAGGTATGTCATAAGCAAACACCACCAAGAAGTAAACTTTCGTCAGTATTTCATCTTTCCTCATGGGCCCATGTAGTCCCACTCGCTGCCTCGCTGATCGTCGCAGCTGCACTCAGCTGCCTCGGGCGATGGAAGCTTTGGCGTCGCACTGCCAGCACCCCAGCTACGCCCTTGAACCGGTGCTGGGACTTTAAATACCCACTGACTCCGTTATGTGACGCTGCATTGTCTCGCACCCATCGCCGCGGAAACCGACATGTGGTATCCTTCCGCGCCCAGACTCCAGTTGTTTGGTTCATTATGCGGTAGGTTCTGGCACGGCATAAAAGGTACAGCTGGCAACACGTCCAACAACAACATCGGGCTGGAAACACCATGCGGAACTGTCTGGGGAGACCAGGTGGGGACTTGCGGTGGGAACTTGCACAGGGAAGTACAGCACATTATGTCGAATCGGGGGTTTGACAACAAAGTGCGGCAGAGGCGCCAGTCTGTACTACAGTAACATGCACGGCGCAAAGACGGGAGAGAGTACATCACCGCTGATTGCACGGGAGTCGGACTGGGCGTCCCACCTGGTCCCACACAGGCACATACCGCAACCAGCAGCTCACGTGTCTCAAAGCCCCCTCCTGGATTCCTCTCCTGCCTTCCTCAGGATACAGCAATACACACACCGCCCACTATCATCTCCTTGAGCGCCCGGGACCAGCCGGAGCCTTCCAACAACGAAACCAGGCCACCACCTCACACCACGACAGCAGCCGATGGCGACGCCCCCTGCAGCGGCCCGCCCCCGGCCGCAGACCAGCCCCCAGACCGACACCTCCCAACGCCCCTCATGATGCACGTCCTGTCCTTCCTGCCCCCGAACGACCTGGCCTGCAGCGGCCGGGCCGCCTTCAAGGAGGCCTGGCTGCAGCTGCGGGAGCCGCACCAGTGCACCGCCAGCATGCGCCAGCCGCTGCCCCCGCACGTGGCCGTGGAGTGGCCCGCCTGGGCCCAGCCCGCGCAGGAGGCGCTGCGCCAGCTGCCCTTCAACCTCAAGGTCCGGCTGCTCAGCACCGCCGCCTCTTCCGGCTGCGAGACCAACCTGGCCGTTGCATGGGCGCTGGTGCGGCCGTGCCTCTTCCCCGATGCCAACGTGTACTTGGGCCTATTCAAGGATCACCCTGTGGGTTGCATGGATCGCGGCCCGGTGGACGTACTCGACCCGGGCACGGCTGCAGCACGTGCCGGCCACCCGGAGCTCATCCCCTGGCTGGTGCGGCACGGGTGTCCTGTGGACGTGCAAGCAGCGGTCACGGAGGTCGCCAAGCGCTGCAGCCTGGGGCAGCTGCAGGAGGCAGTCGCGTTCGTGCAGGCGCGTGAGGGGGAGTCTGCCGCAAACTATTATTGCGAGTGGGCCCTGTTCGGCGCGGCTGCGTGCCGGGAGCACGAGGGGGCCCTGGCCAAGGTGGAGTGGCTGCATGGGGTGGCAGGCACGGGACTGCGCCCGTACATCGTTGACGCCGCGGCGGCGGCGGGCAACCTGCGCCTGCTGCAGTGGCTGCGGGGCAAGGGGTGCCAGGTGGGGACACGCAGCGTGCTGGCAGCGGCCCTGGAGGGCGCGGACCTGGGGGTGGCAAGGTGGCTGGTGGAGGAGGCGGGTGTGCAGCTGCCGGCTTCAAGAAGCCCAGACTCTCAGCAGAGCGATAGGATGGAAGGCTCGTGGGCGAGCCTGTGCGGGGCAGCTGCTGCCAGTGGGGACGTGGCTAAGCTGCGGTGGCTGCAGGTCTGGGGCGGGACGCTGCACAAGGGAGCCCTCATTGCGGCCGCGAAGGGCGGTCACCTGGACGTAGTGCGTTACCTGCACGAGGAGTGCGGGCAGCAGTTGATGTACGGCCAAGGCCTTTCTTTATATGCTGCGGTCAGTTATGACAGCATTGAGGTGGTGCAGTACCTGCTGCGCCGGGATCCCTGCCTCAGGGAGTACATTTTCACAGAGCTGTACACGGCTGCGGCGGAGCACGGGAACGTGCAGATGATCCAACGGTTCCTGCAGGAACCCCAAGACCTTGGCACGGTGCTGGGGGGAGGTCGCGCGGACGGCATCGTCGACAGCTGGGGCTTTTGCGGCAGGCCCATGCGGGGGTGCATCGAGGTCGTCAAGAGCATCCAGGAGTGCGGCGTTGTTGCGCCGTTCAGCTGCGGGCTGCTTGGCGCCGCCGCGTCCAAGGGAGACCTGCCGCTGGTGCGCTACCTGCACGAAGAGCAGCGCATCCCATTCGGTGCCAACACCTTGGCACGGGCGGCGGAGGGCGGCTGCGAGGCGCTGCTGGAGTGGCTGCTGGCGGAGGGGTGCCCCGTACCAGGGCCGGACAACGGCGATAAGTACCGTACCCCCAGGATATCATCGCTCACAATATTAATTCCCCTGCCGTTTTAGGGCGCTTTCGCGCAAGAAAAAATAATTTTTGGCAAGGGCCGCGCGAAGCAGGGAAATTCCCAGGGCGTGTCTGCGCGAAACCTGAGTAGGCGGTG